>Ga0209596_1002138_pt1 | contig 16415 bp, 10 predicted proteins | sample M_130807_MF_Meta_FD_187314 | JGI IMG/M metagenome (GOLD analysis project Ga0209596, IMG submission 187314) | Freshwater microbial communities from Lake Montjoie, Canada to study carbon cycling - M_130807_MF_MetaG (SPAdes) (version 2) | ecosystem: Environmental > Aquatic > Freshwater > Lake... | reverse complement strand
TACAAGAATGCAACAAATCATTCCCCATTCAATAATCCATTTGTTTTTTATTGGGTCAATCAACGGGCCAATAAATAAAACAGCAATGATTATATGTGCGAAAGCCAGCCAATCAGTACCATAAGCAATAAATGGGAAGGATGAATTTGTCTGATGAATTGCAGAATAAACTTTTTGAATCCATTGGGAAATTGAATCAGGAAATAAAATTTTATTGGCGTTAAGCCATGCTAATTCTGATTCAATAGGAAATGCTGTAATGCCACTTAATGCAATTCCTATAATAAAAAACAACAGCCACTTCCGAATTTGTTTTTTTAGAATAGCTTCGTTCATCAGTGAAAAATATTATGGCAATAAATGTATTTCAACTTCATCACCGGCATTTATTGTTTCTACTTCTTCCGGGACAACGATGAAGCAATTGGATTCGGAAAATGATTTCATGATGAATGATTCCTGTCCTTCCAATGGTGTTGCGGTTTTAGAATCTGTCCCGGCTTTCATGAAATGTGTTAAGCCGATTTTTTTATTGATTGTTTTAGTCAACGAAACTGAAATGGATTTCAAAAATGGATTTTCATATCCCTGAAATTTCCGCAATGATGGAATTACATATTCGTAAAAACAAGTAAGAACAGATGCAGGGTTTCCCGGTAAACCAAAAATGTAATTTTTGTTTTTTATTCCGAAGTACAAAGGCTTGCCGGGTTTTTGTTTCACCTTATAAAAAATGGTTTTTACTTTTTCTTCCTCCATAACTTTCCCGACAAAATCATATTCACCTACTGAAATTCCGCCAGTAAATAAAATAAAATCACATTGCTTCATCGCTTTTTTGAAAGTGGTGCGAATGGATTTTTTATTGTCTTTAACAATAAATGTTTTTATAAAATTTATTCCGACAGATTGTAATGCACTTTGCAATGCGACAGAATTTGATTCATAAATATTTCCGGTTTTTAGTTTGGTACCTGGTTTCTGCAATTCATTTCCTGTTATAATGATTGCAACTTTGGGTTTTGAAAACACTTTGGCTTTACCGATTCCGATTGAAGCAAGAAATCCGATTGAACCCGGATTTAACGGAGCGCCTTTCTTCAAGGCCAATTCTTTCTTTTTTATCTGTGAGCCTTTGTAACGAATATTCGCACCAAGAAAAATTTTATCATCCTGAATAATTAATTTTTCATTAGCGATTGAAATTTTTTCCTGCATCACTATAGTATCTGCACCAACAGGAACTTCAGCTCCTGTAAAAATCCGAACTGCTTCTCCTAGTTTAATTTTTTTTGAAAAACTTTTTCCGGCTGCTGATTCTCCAATGATTTTTATTTCTTTCTGATTAACAAAATCACTATAACGAAAAGCATATCCATCCATTGCTGAATTATCAAATGGAGGAGAATCAATTGGAGAAATTATATCTTCAGCTAAAATGTATGCTGATGATTTTGATAAGGATAAAATTTCTTTTTTGCCTTGCTGAACAGTACTGATTACTGAATTTCTTGCTTCTATAACTGTGACCATCGGTGCATGAAATTAATAAAAAATTTATCCGCCAATGCCGAGCATACTTCTTCGGTGCGAAGCAGTTTCTTCTTCACCCCAATGTTCATCATTGTTTCCACCGAGCATATAATGTTTGCCGTATAGATTTTCGCGAATTAATAGTGTGATGTCATTTCCTGCACGAAGGGCTGAGAGTAAATCAGTTTCAGTTTTTGAGAATAAACAGTTGCGCATTTTGCCATCTGTTGTAATTCGCAGTCGATTGCATCCGCTGCAAAAGGGCTCACTCATGGTACTGATTACTGCAAAAGTCCCTTTGTGATTTGGCACGAAATACTTTTTAGCAGTATCATGCTCGTCATCTGATAATTTTTCAACCACATATTTTTCCGAAGCAATTTTCAGAATTTGTTGATGAGTAAAAACTTTTTCATGATCCCATTTATTCCCGGGAAACGGCATGAACTCAATAAATCGGATGTGCAATGGAAATTCTTTTGTCCAATCAATAAAATCGATAACCTCATTAGAGTTTATTCCATTCATCACAACCACATTTACTTTTACATGAAAATCATTTTCCAGTAATAATTCAATGTTGCGTTTTACTTTATCGAATTCGTCGCGTTTGTTAAGGGAAAAGTTTTTCTCTTTGTTCAAAGAGTCCAGACTAACATTCACCGATTTTAATTTCGCTTGTTTTAATGTGTCAATAAAATCATTAATAAATACTCCGTTGGTGGTGATTGTGAGCTTTACTGGGAATTTTGACAATCGCTCAATAATTTCTTTCGCATCTTTTCTTATTAAAGGTTCTCCGCCTGTCAGGCGAATCTTATTTACTCCTTCTTCCACAAAAATTGAAACGATTTTTTCAATCTCTGCAGCCGACATGTTCTTCACATAATCATGATGTCCATCCAATGAATTTGAAGGATGACAATAAACACAACGAAGATTGCATTTATCAGTCAACGAAATTCTCAGGTAGTCATGTATTCGGCCGAAAGAGTCTATTAGCATTTATAATTTATGTATTTAGGTTTTCCTGAAAATCTGAAATCAGCATTCAGTAAACCATACGCCCCAAAGATAATTAATAACTGTGCTTTGATTTTTTATTGATAAAGAAGTTAGTTCAGTAAGTTTGCATCTGAGAAAAATAAAAAAATCTTTTAAAATTTAGAAAAAATGGGAATCGCCGACAAATTATTTCAAATCAAATCAGATAAAGCTGAAAAAAATCTGAAAGAAGGAATAGAGTTTTTAAAGCAGAACAAATTAAAACCGGGAGTGGTTACTCTTGAAAGTGGTTTGCAATATGAAATCATGGTAACCGGCGACGGACAAAAACCAAGAGCAACTGATACAGTAACATGTCATTATCACGGTTCACTAATTAATGGAACTGTGTTTGACAGTTCAGTGCAACGCGGACAGTCGGCAAGTTTTCCTTTGAACAGAGTTATTAGCGGATGGACTGAAGCATTGCAGTTGATGCCGGTTGGTAGTAAATGGAAATTATTTCTTCCACCAAACCTTGCTTATGGCGAACAACAAGCGGGCTCTCACATTGGTCCGAACAGCACTTTGATTTTTGAAGTAGAGCTGTTAGGGATTAAATAATTTTTACGACCAAGTTTTAATGCAAATAAGCCATCTGTAATTACAGATGGCTTATTTATTTAATGGATAAATATTTTACTGAATAACCACCTCACCATTCTGTTCATAAACAGAAGAATGAAATATGTAGTGATAAATTCCAGCAGGTAAATCTTTTAAAGCCAGAGAAGTTTCTTTTGTGAATTTCTTCTCTGTTATTTTTTGACCAATGGATGAAAATAATTCTATCTGGCATTCGCCTTTAAGTATCGTTTTAACAAAAAGTTTTTCGGTATTTGAAATCGGTGACGGATAAACAACGGCATTCATTTCATAATTCTCTGAAAGAATTTCCTGTGTTCCAATTGTAACAATTGACGAATTGATTATATCGAATTGTGCTGAGGAAACAAAAGAACTTATGTTGCTGAATTGTGCTGATCCATCAGAGCCTGATGTGCATTGATTCGCACTATCGTTTGCTAAACCCCAGGTATTTCCATCTGCGTTGTGATCTCGTAAATAAATTTTAAAGCGATGCGGATTTTGCTGGTCAGTTGTACTTACTGTTCCGATTTTATCAAATGAAATTTGCTGTGGTAAATCAAAAAATGAATTTGCACCATAGTTATCCATAATCCAGTAGCTGCGTGCATTCCAATTTTGTGAAGGTAATTGGTCAGGATGCAGGTTGATTCGTGACACCACTACTTCGCCGTTTGGGAAAACAGTACCTGAAGACCAATCACAATTGAAACCGGTATTGGTGAAATTATGATTTCCGGAAGTTGAAATATTTTTTCTAAAACTTATTCCTCCTCCATAGGGCCCGGAACTTGTAACACGCATTGCATCACCTGATAAACCAGCATGTCTGGTTCCAACTTTATCAAGAATTGGTCCCGAAGTTTCATTGAATTGATAATATAAAACAAGGGAGGTATCATTAATCGGATTTTTTGTCAAGTGAATTAAATCACGAATTTCATTTTTACTCAATGAACGATTGTAAATACATACTTCATCGATTTTTCCTGTGAAAAACCTATCTCCACCGTTCGGGTCTTCACCAACAGTAATAGAGCTGTTAAATTCATCAACTGGAAATGAGGTGTGATCAGTAGAAGGAATTCCATTTACATAAACTGTAAGCGAATCAGGTGTTACAACAACAGCAATGTGTGACCATTCGTTATCTGTTACAAAAAGCCCGCTGCTCCACCACCATTCGTCACCATTCCAGTGAATTCTGATTTCATTGTCATCTTTTATACTAACTCCTGAAGTAGTGCTACCGCCTCGACAAAAAATAATTCCACCCCAATCTATTTGCTGACCTATTGGTTTAATCCATGCAGAATAAGTTATTGTATTTGAATTAAGATTCAATGATGGACCAACCGCTTTTGCATCTGATCCATCGAGGTTTAAACAATAGCCTGGCACTGTATCAGCATTACATTCATTATAAACGGTTATAAAATCAGTAAGTGTTTGTGTAGAAGTACCAGCACCATTAGAAACTGTTAACTCAACTGAATAGGTGCCGGGGTTTGAATAAACAACTTTTGGATTGCGAATATTAGAGGAAGAAGGATTTCCGCCTGGAAAATTCCAATTGGTTGTACTTGGTTCTAACATATTAGAATGGTCATGAAAGAAAATGGTGTCACGGGTACAATGGCTTACATTTTTATCGGCTGAAATTGTTGCTTGTGGGAGCGATGATTCATACAGAGGCGATTCCCATACACTTCGGTCAGTACCATTAATAACTTTTCCTTCTTTATAATCAATTAAAACTTGTGTGCTTCCAATACTTACAGGTAAGCCGCTGTTATACAGCACCCAATCAGGCATTGTGTTGTTGCGATAGTAAACTGCTCTTCGGGTTCCAATATAAATTCCGCCATCAGTACCGCGTTGATGTTCTATGCAAGTAAGATATTCTCCATTAAGCATTGCTGTTGTAAGATTTATCCAGTTGCTACCACCATCAATAGTTTTAAAAACTTTATATCCGTCTAAATTATTCAAACTGGAACTTTGTTCTGTTCGAACCATCCATAATTCATTTTCATTACTGCTGCTTACTGCAATATCATATGGAGCAGCAAAAGAATTATTCAAAACAGTATTTGATGGAGTTATATCATTCCAGGTTTGGCCTGCATCTGTTGACTTGTAAATCTTTTTGCTTCCGTTATAACTTAAATAATAACAAGCATAAATAAAATCTGGATTGGTAGGAGCAATTTCAATTGATGTTATTTGCCCTCCTCCGAAATTATGAAGTAAAGTATAAGTAGCGCCCTGGTCAACTGATTTCCAAATGGAAGAATCTCGACCAATATAGATTGTGTTAAAAAGATTCGGATGAAATTCAAAATCACCTGCTTCACCAACGATGTAAGAATTATTCGGTAGCATAGCAGTACCTAGGCTTGATAAGTCCACAGTCCGGTCACCTGAAAGCTTATGCCGGCCATAATCAGAAAAAATAATTCTGGAGTCGCCATAATTCACAGCACCTAAAACATTATCTCCGCCCATTGTGCTGAGCCAGTCATTGGTATAGGTATTGAAATCGCGCAGTAATGTTCCGTTATGGTAGGTGCCACCAACCATTACTTCATTTCCTTCCCATTCACCCATTCCAAATCCCCAGAAATCAGTTCCTGCAATTCCAAATTGTTTACGATTAAAAGTGTCGCCTTGTGACTGCGAATAAAAAATTCCTCCGTCGCAGCTAATCCACCAATCATTGCCATAAAAATGAATGTCGTGAATATCTGCATGCACATAATTAATTTTTTCAGAATGACTCCATTTTGAAGGACAAACCCAATTGACTCCACCATCATAACTGATCCAATGATTAACAGCACCAACATGAACCTCATTTGAATCGAAGGGCGAAACTTCTAAGGCTAAATCGTAATACCATTGCCCGCCATCATCTCCACCATGATCATCCCAACCACATAAATTTTTATTTGTTCCGGTATCAGGAACTCCGCCGGGGCCCGTACCACAACATTGAAAAGTCCAGCTTTCACCAGCATCATGACTTACATAGATTCCATATAATCCGGAACCGCCATCGGCTTCGCCTGTTGCCAAAGCGTAAATAATGTTTGGTGCTGCAGGTGTAACTGCTATTTCAGTTCGTTTTTGTTCATCAGGTGAAACAGCTGCAGGATAACCATTTACGATATTTATAAAAGTTTGTCCGCCATCAATTGATTTATGAAACTCAGTTTTAACTCCTGTCATTTTTATCGCATACATTATTAGCGAGTTAGTCGGGTGTATTTCAATTTCCTTCCATGCACTGGTATACATTTGAGTCCAATTGATTCCACCATCTGTTGTATGATATAGTCCCTGATCGGCGGCCATCCATAATTCATTTGAATTTACAGGAGATTGAACAATGTCTCTGATGGTTTTTGATGACGAATTAAATGTTGCGTCGCCTGTTTGATTCCAGGTTGTTCCCCCGTTAGTTGTTTTATAAACTTTTCCAGCTCCTCCGAAATAAACTATATCCGGATTTGTACGATCAATTTCCAATGCGAGTACAGTTCCAAGCATCATGTCTTTTGTCATGTTCACCCAATTGTTCCCCTTATCTATGCTCTTCCAAACTCCTGCATTGGCTGTTCCTGCAAATAAAATATTTGGGTTTGAAAAAAATTGTTCAGTGGTATATACATGTGCGGCGCCAGCTGCATAGCTGGCGCTTGATGCTTCTTTATCAAAATCGAATGGACCAATACATTGCCAGTTGGCAGCTTTTTCTAATGCTGTTTGTTTGGAGTTTTCTAAATATTGCGTTTGATTAAATTTTGAATCATCCAATGGTAAATTGAATAATGAACCATTATTGTCTCTTGCATGTAGCATCATCCAATGTTTATAATATTGAGTGTAATAATTCTTTTCAAATGGATGTGTTTTAAAATAGGATTTGAACTTTTCTGATACCATTCCCGGATCAGCATCCTTCTGAAACATTAATTGAATCCATTCAGGTTCTCCACCTTTTAAGGGAATGGTTGAATATGGAGTTTGAGCGTTAAGAGTAATGTTTGTTAAACAGAAAAATGCAAATAGTATTTTTTTCATTGAAAAACTTTGATTTGGCGAAAGTAGATTGAATGATGAGTATTAAGAAAAATAAAATAGGCTGCACCCAAAGGATGCAGCCTATTAAAAAGCCTGATAATTATTTTATTATTTAATCAATCACTATTTTACCATTTGCTACTGATTTTCCATTAACTGAAATAGCAAAGAAATAAATACCTGATGGTAAACCGTTGCGCTCAAATGTAAATTGTTGATTGCTAAGGGAATTTAATTCCATGACTTTTTTTCCTAAAACATTACTTAGGGAGAAATCAAACTTTTCATTTACACCATTAACTTTTATAGAAGTTTCATTTGTGAAAGGATTCGGATATGCCGAAACGGAAATGTGCTCATTTGAAATGTTATTTACTGAAAACCAAACAAGGTGAGTATTCACGGTGTTTGTTACAACCGCACTGTTGTAATCAAAATAAATGGAAGCAGTATTATAAATGTATGTTCCATAAGGAAGATTTGGTCTTCTTTTGATTTTAAATTTTACAAAGCCTTTACTCTCAGGTTCATTTGTTGCACTATCAACTAAAAGTATTGGGTTAAACACCCAGGTTAAAATTCCTGTTCCGGAAATATCAAATGATTGATAAGGATGACTTGAAGAAATATTTTCAACAGTAGTTGGGTCAAGATTTAAAGACAAAGTATCTTTTAATATGATAAAATTAGTTGTGTCGTTTCCGGTATTTTGGAAATTTATGGTATAGTAAAGAACTGAGCTGTCTTCCTGAATATTTCCTTCCAGGTAAACCTCTTTTGAGTTTGGGTCCATTGAACCGGTTAAAGTTTCGGAATAATGCTGATGATTATTAGAAGCATTGCAATCATCAATGGTTGGGTAAATATCAAAATCGCTTTGTATTAAAGTGCCTACAGGTAATGAAGCCGGCGTATGAAAGAAGGCGTGTAATCGATCAGGCCAGTTGTAAATCGGATTCGGAACACTTGTAACCTCCCATGTCAGAGTGTGATTAGCAAAATCATGAACAGGAAACGGAGCAATGCTATCAAAGTAAATCAGATTAGGATCGTAAGTAAATACGACTGTTGCTGTATCGTTAAATGAAATAGGAGAAGCATTAAAATATAAAATCCAAAAATGCTTATCAAAGCCAGGGTTGGCAGAACTCCATCCAGGATGTAACCTCAAATCAAAGTTGGCACCTGTTGTAACAAATCCAAAATTATTGTTTGAAGAAGTATCGCCTATAGCAGGAAAAAAAACTTGCGAAGTAGCAGTACAGGCATATAAATTTCCGCAGATAAGATTGTTGTTTGATGCGGTAAGCGTGAAGTTGCCTGATGAACCAATAGGGATTTGATAATAACCATCGTTATTACTGTAAGCATAATAATTTGCAAAACCATTGGTTGCATTTAACACAATTCCCTGCACAGCCGCTTCGCCTGAATCCTGAATGCAATTTGAATTAAGGTCGTTAAATATTATTCCTTCAACAATATTATTACAGGAAGTGCTCAGAAAAGTTTGACCAGTGGTCACACAGCCTGCACTGTCTGTAACAGTCACAGAATAATTACCTGGAGCCAATCCTGTAATTGTTTGGGTGATTTCACTGTTGTTCCATAAATAAGTATAGGGAGCATTTACCCCCATAGGAGTTGCTGTAATCGAACCGTTGTTTGAACAGTTTGGTATGGTTGAATTCAAGTATACATAGGAATAAAATGTTGCATTGAAATTTTGAACAAGTGAACAGCCTGTTGCCTCAGTTACAGTAACTATGTATACACCTGCCTGAACATTTGTTAGTGAACTTGATGTGCTGCCATTGTTCCATAAATAGGTATAAGGCAGCGTGCCGCCATTTAAAGTTAAAGAAATATTTCCACTGTTTCCGCACGATGGGTTGGTCATTACAGAAGCTACTGCCAATAGATTTGAATCTGAAACAGCAATGCTAGCGAATCCCTGACAAGAATTTTGATCGCTTACTGTAACATTATAAAACCCGAATAAAAGTGATGATATATCCTCTGTTGTTCCTCCATTACTCCATAAATAAGTATATGGTGGAACACCACCTGTAGGAATTAAATCAATGCTTCCATTTGCGTTTCCACAAGTTGAACTCAATGAACTTGATGTAAGTGTTGGACCATTAATGTTACCAATAATTATGGTAGTACTATTAAAGCAACCAAATGAATCAGTTACTGTAACATCATAAATTCCGGCCGACAAATTCGATTGGTCTTCTGTTGTCGCACCATTGCTCCAAGTATAAGTAAAAGGATTTACTCCACCCATCGGTGATAAATCAATGATACCATCGCTGTTTCCGCAGGTTGCATCCCAATGAGATTCAAGCAATGAAAATGTTCCGGTGCTTTGAATGGTTACAGTGATTTGTTGTGGGCACCCCATTGCATCCACAACAAATAGAGTATATGTCCCAGCAGTAAGATTTGTAAGATTTGGTGAGGTTGCACCATTGTTCCATGAATAACTATATGGAGCAAATCCTCCATTTACAGTGGTATTTATGCTTCCAATATTACTTCCACACAATGCATCAACATGAGTTTCAGTAACCACAAAGAAATCAACATTAATAACTCCCTGAATAGTTAAAGTGTCGGAATTGCCACCTGCATCTGTAACAATTAAAGTCGCATCAAAAATTCCGGGGACATTTAAAATTACAATAGGGTTTTGTTGGTTTGAGGTGGTTGGCATTCCTGCGGGGAATGACCAATTCCATGCAACAGGGTTACCAGTGCTTTGATCAATAAAGCTAACCGTGTTTCCAAGACATTGCATATTAGACCCGCCGACTATGAACGAAGCAGTTATTTGCGAAAATCCATTTTGAGAAAAAAATAGTGATGCAACGCAAAATATAATTGAAGTAAAAATTTTATTCAGATTTCTTTTCAAGGGGGTTACTTTAAACAGAGTTAGTTACTGTTTCACAAATTTGTTTCTGTAAACTTTCAATCCATCAGTCACTTCAAGCAGATAAATTCCGACAGCAAAATTCTTTAAATCAATTGATGAATTCATTCCGCTCATATTATTTTCAAACAGTAATTTTCCTGCAGCATCAAAAACTTTCAACTGGGCATCCAGAATATTTGCTTTTGAAGAAATATATAATTTTTCAGTTGCAGGCGAAGGATAAAGTGTAAGGATGTTGTTGTTGTAAACTTCATTTATTCCGCCACTAAAATCAAGTGAAGTTGAATCGCCTATTGTATGTACATTTATGTAATTCTGAACATTACCCCAATAGCTTGGATAGTAAACACTGTTGTTAAGCACTTTCGAATCAGATAAAATTTTCATTGTCAACGGATATAAAGTTCTGTTTTGTACCACCGGGCAATCTATGTAAAAATTAATCTTAGCTATTTCACCTAAACCGGTAATGGCAATATGATTTGTTCTTGCCATTACAATTGTTAAAATATGATTAGTGATATCGTTATAATATTGATAAATATGATTATTTAATCCTGTTGAATCTAACCATGAATTATTAAAATCTACTGTTATTGAATTTGCTTCAATTGGGAAATCAGAATATTTTATTCGAACGCATACTCCATAAATACTTCGGGCAGTATCACCAACATCGCCGAATGATAAAACAGCAGTTGCATTATTGCAACCCCATATTGTAGAATCAATAAATTCCAATTTCATTGTAGGAGCTTGATTTGGAATCAGCTGCATTTGTGATTGAATATTATGTGGATGTGAAACCATTCCCATATTTTGAGTAATAGCCAAAACATCTAATGAATTGATTATTCCGTCACCATTACAATCAGCGTTTTTCTTGTTTACCATGTCATTCAAATACATTCCACCTGAAAATATATTTCCCCAATCAGGACAAGGTTGCGCATTGAAATTGATTGATGCCCCTGGGCGCACAATACCAGTGTCTCCATAATAAAGCGCAATTGGAAATATATCTTCACCTGTTACTTGTCCGTCGTGGTTAGCATCAGCCGGAAAAACATTGCAGTCAACAACATTGGTTATTACAGCAAGAGTATCAGTATATACACCATCAGTAAATATAACTGAGCCAACATATAATCCGGGTGAAGTATAAATATGAGTTGGCACTAAATCAGTAGATGTATTTGCAATACCTGATGAAGGATCGCCAAAATTCCAAAGCACATTTGTAACTCCTGAAAAATTATAATAGAAATGCGTGGTGTCATTTGCACAAGGATTCAACATATAACTGATATAAGCACTCATACAACTTGCATAAACATTTACTATTTGAGAAACTGAATTTGTTTGAGAGCCATCAGAAATTGTAAGAGTAACGGTATAAGATCCTATAGAAGAATAGGTGTGGTATGGATTTAATAATATGCTAGTGTCATTAACCCCTGAAGAAGGTTCACCGAAAGTCCATTCATAAGAAAGATTGTTTCCAATTGATTGATTAATGAAATTAAAAGATAATGAACCAGAACATTGATCATCAAATACAGCCTGAAAGCAAGTTGCCCCAACAGTAATAACCTGCGATTCAAAAGCCCATTCAGCTCCTATATTGTCAAAATGAGTTACATAATATGTTCCGGGAGCAGTGTAAATATGAAATACTGAATCATCATAAGCTGTATTTGGATTTCCACTGATTGTATCGCCAAAATCCCATGAGTGCACTGCGCTTAAATCTAATGCATAAAACCAAACAGTATCACCAACACAAGCATTTGTGTGAGTGAAATTTGCATAGCAAGCACTTGATTGGTAATTGATTCCTGAAATTAATAATACTGTAAGCAGTAAGGAGATGTAAAGTGTTTTCATTTTAACTTTAATTTTTGTGAGCTCAATATTAATGAAATGAGATGCTGTAATGAAAAATAGATTTATAATTTCTTACCTGTCCATATTATTTTTAAATCGTTTTTTTTATTTTTCGCCCGATGAAAAATCTCGAAAAGAATCCTGAAAATCTTCCTGATTTGGTTGACGAAAAAAAAGAGGAAAACAATTTGTTCCGTAATTTTATTCGAATGCTTCCTTCAAAGCAAATTGACTTTAACCTGTCTGTAATATTTCCGGAAGTTGAATCAGAAATTGATTGCACTCAATGTGGTAACTGTTGTTCATACATGCAGCCAGGAATTACCTCCAGAGAAATATCAATATTGGCAAATCAGAAAAATATGGATGAAAAAGAATTTGAAAAGCAATTTGTTGAAATTGAAAAAGGCAGTTTAATAAAATATATGAAAGCCAGGCCATGCACATTTCTACAGGAAAAAATTTGTTCAATATACGAATCTCGTCCACATGCTTGCAGCCAGTTTCCTCTTATCAATGAATCTCAAATAAGATTAAACTGGAAACGAACAATGGAATTTTATAAAATTTGTCCTATTGTATTTAATACAATTGAAAAATTAAAAGCAGAAGTTGGCTTTGATTCGCCAAATAATTGACATAAAAAACAATTTATTCCGGAACTATTATTTGAATTAAATGTTCAACTTGCAGACAAAAATTAATTATGAATAAAAAGAAAATAGGAATTATCGGATCCGGCTCAGTTGCAAAATCCCTGGCTCAAGGTTTTATAAAAAATAATTTTGAGGTTATGATGGGCACACGCGACACTTCAAAATTGAAAGATTTCAACGAACAAAATGGAAATACAATTAAAATCGGTTCGTTCGAAGAAACTGCCCAATATGGAGAAATAATAGTTTTAGCAGTAAAAGGAACTAAGGCAAAAAGTGCAGTTGAATTAGCAGAAATAAAAAATTTAAATGGTAAAACAGTAATTGATACAACAAATCCAATTGCAGATGCACCGCCAATAAATGGAGTCATTCAATTATTTACTGGCCCGAATGATTCGTTAATGGAGCAATTACAAAAACTTTCAGCCGAAATTAATTTTGTAAAAGCATTTAATTGTATCGGAAGTGCTTTTATGGTTAATCCTGATTTTGGAGGTATTCAACCAACAATGTTTATATGCGGTAATAACGAAAATGCAAAAAAAGAAGTGACAGAAATTCTTACCAAATTCAATTGGGAAACAGAGGATATGGGCAAAGTTGAATCAGCAAGAGCAATTGAACCGTTGGTTATGTTATGGTGCTTACCAGGTTTCTTGCGCAACCAATGGTCGCTGGCATTTAAGATGTTAAAGAAATAATTTATCTAAAGAATCATTTCAAGCCTTTAATAAAATCAGCAACGGATTTTACCAGATCTGATGCAATTGGCATTTCAGGTTTGTTATAAGATGCCAAGTTTTCTGCTTGATTTTTAAAACCTTTTCTTAACGGGTGATTCATACCGGCAATTATTTTATAATTCGAATCTGGGTTTCCTTTATGTAAACTGTCAGCTTCAGCCACTGAAACCTGTATATCGCTATCACCTCCAATGATTAATGATGGAATTTTAAGTTCTGAAATTTCTTTAGCAGGATTGTACTTAATCCAAGATATTAAATAGGGTTGCACACTTTCTCTGAATAACGATGCAAGCAATGGAGTTACATTTTTAACAACTGTACCATTGCGCAAACTGTCAATGATTCTATAACTTTCATTTTTTATTGCCTCAGGTTGTTTAGCTAGTTGTTCTTTTAAAACCATGTCAATTGGTCTTCCTGCACCGCAAAGAGAAATATACCCTTCCGTCGTGGTTTGTTTACAAGCAAGCATTCCAACCAAAGCCCCTTCGCTGTGACCAACAACAATAATCTTCGAGAATAATTTATTTGTATTAAAATGGTTTATACACGAAACCGCATCATTTACAAAATCATCAAATTGCAAAGCAGTTTCCTCCATTTTAAAATCATTACTCATTCCAACACCTCGTTTATCATATCTGTAACTCGCGATTCCTCTTTTAGCTAAAGAATCAGCTAACAATTTATAAGCATCGCTTTTAAAACCGGATCCATTACAATTCCGATCAGTAGGTCCTGAACCTGCAATAATTAAAACAAAAGGCATTGACTTACTTGTATCGGAAGGCAATAACAAACTTCCATGAATGTGACCGCCGCCGCTTTCGATTACAACTTCTTTTTCAGTTGGCATTAATTGAATTGTGGCTGACTTACATGAAGCAAATACTATAAAAAAAAGCAATAGGTATTTCATTTTAATTTGGTTTAACAATTTTATACTTGGGACAAGATTAGAATTAATAAAATGTAATTTAAAGATTTTAAAAATTTAAATTTCAAATCAATTAGTAAGCTTTGTATTTTGCATCCGAATGAAAAAAGTTTTTTTTTTATTTCTGATTGTTTTTGCAAGTCGATTTTGTTCGGCCCAGATTCCAACTTTCAGTGAAAATGTTGCGTCAATTATTTTTAATAATTGCACCGGGTGCCATCGTCCCGGAAATATTGCGCCTTTTTCATTAACAAATTATGATGAAGTCTCAGGAGCAGCATATTCAATAATAGATGCTATAAATAATAAGATAATGCCTCCATGGCCACCGGATTCAGATTACAGGCATTTTGTAAATGAACGCGTTCTTTCAAATTCTGAAATCCAGGTGATAAATGACTGGATTTCATTTGGAATGCCTGAAGGTGATACATCTTTATTACCTCCTTTGCCGTTATTTAATGAAGGTAGTGAAATTGGTAATCCTGATGTTCAATACAATCTGCCACACTATACTTTAGGTTCTTCAGTTGATGAGTACAGGTGTTTTGTAATTCCATCTCAATTTACACAAGATGTTTTTATTAAAGCTTTTGAATTCATTCCGGGTAATAAATTGATTGATCATCATGCTGTAATCTTTTGGGATACAACCGGAATATGTAATCAATTAGATATGCAATCAACTGAGACCGGTTATAGTTCTTATAGTTCTTTTGCAGGAACAGTTTATGCACCAAAAATTGCTATATGGGTTCCGGGTTCTCCGCCCTTGGTTTTACCGGATAAATTAGGATACCGAATTCCTGCAAATGCCGATTTAATTGTGCAGGTTCATTACCCTGCAGGTAGTGTGGGTTTAGTTGATAGTTCAAAACTTAATATTTTTTATCAATCAGGATTTAAAATCAGAAATGTCAGTTTAAAAACAACAATAAATGTTGATGATATAACCAATGGTCCTTTGATAATTCCAGCTGATAGCATAAAAACATTTTATGCCCAAGCTGCGTTTCCGGTAAAAACCTCTTTGATTGCGGTAATGCCACATATGCATTTACTTGGAAAAAGCACAAAAACATTTGCAATTCAACCTTCTGGCGATACAATAAAATTAGTTTCTGTTCCAAATTGGAACTTTCATTGGCAGGGAACTTATCTCTATGACAAGTTAATGATAATGGAGGAAAATGCGATGGTTTATTCAGAGTTTACCTACGATAACACTTCAGGAAATTTGCTGAATCCAAACAATCCGCCTGAAACAATTTATTCAGGAAATTCTACGGAAAACGAAATGTTGTTAAATGCATTCCTGTCAGTTGTTTATAAACCTGGGGACGAAAATATTTTTCTAAATTCAACTGACGATACTTCGAATGAATTTTCAGATAAGTTTTTAGTTTATCCTAACCCCTCGAATGGAAATTTTGTTTTTCAGTCAGACTTAAAATCGAATCAAAAAATTTCTTTATCGATACTGAATACTCAAGGAATAATTTTAAGAAAAATAGCATCAGGAATTGAGTTTTCTCAAGGATTAGATTTCCAGATTTTTGATGTGAGTGATTTACCTACTGGGATTTATTTAATAAAAATTTGTACAGATAAATCGATTGAAACTAAGCGATTGGTCATTATAAAATAAGGTGTTCGAAGATAAATTAATTAGCAGTTGCAAATTTGTTTTAAACCTTTTCTATATTTGAATATCAAAGCCCAATAAAATTTTCATGAAAAAAATAATTTTAGTTTTTACATTGCTTTTGAGTTCGAATTTATTGTTCTCTCAAACACCAACTTTTTGTGATGATATTGCTGCAATTTTTTATCAGAATTGTACCGGATGTCATCGCAATGGAAACATTGCTCCATTTCCATTGGTCACTTTTACTGATGCAACTGGTGTTGGTGTTTATATTCAGGATGCTGTAAATAATCACCGCATGCCTCCTTGGCCACCCAACCCGAATTTTAATCGTTTGGCCCAC
>Ga0209596_1002136_pt1 | contig 16417 bp, 18 predicted proteins | sample M_130807_MF_Meta_FD_187314 | JGI IMG/M metagenome (GOLD analysis project Ga0209596, IMG submission 187314) | Freshwater microbial communities from Lake Montjoie, Canada to study carbon cycling - M_130807_MF_MetaG (SPAdes) (version 2) | ecosystem: Environmental > Aquatic > Freshwater > Lake... | reverse complement strand
AGTCCTTTCTGCTGTCGATCATTTTTTCGTTGTCGACAAAGCCTGCCTTGTACTCTGCGATCTGCTCTGCAGTCATGTCGACTTCCTCGATCCTTGCGCCGTCGATCATGTAGTGCGGAATTCCAATTCGTCGATAAAACGAGTCGGCTGATCCTCGGTCGTATGGTGATCCGTGTGATTGGTTCATTCGATCACCTCGCCGTTTAGTGGACCGCCCATGAGCGTGATCGATGCGTTGTGGAATTCTTCCGTGTCGACCGGCTCGCTCGTGCTTGCGTCGATCCACTCGAAGCCGTCCCTGCTGATCCATGTGCGACCTGTGATTTCGTAGCGACCATTCAACACGCCGTGCCCAACCCAATGAGCAAGAAACTTGCGGCAGTCGTTGATCATCATGCGAATCGTTGCGTGGATGAGATCGTCGGTTGACTTGTCCAGCGGGATCAAGTTCTTTGCATCCTCGGGACTGATGTAGCGGATCATGCGACCGACGCAGATGGTGACTGCAAATGCGGTTGGAGTTTCTGTCGTGATGTGGTTGTCTCTCTGTGTCATTGTTTGCCTTTCTTGTGTCTGAACATTTCTGCGGAGTGCAGGCCGTCCTCGCATTGTGAGGCGAGTGGGGCGCAAACTCAGCGAGCGTGGTCTGCACGATCGATCGCACAGATCTCTCGCAGTTCCTGCTCGCCTGCTTCTCGAGCGAGTCTGCGGTTTCTTTCTGCAAAGACTTTTGCAGTTCTTGGCGTTAATCCAAATCCTTCGCATTCGTCGTCCCATGCTCTGAACTTTCCGTTGGCAAGTTGCTCGACTTGCATTGCTGGCTTGACTACCCAAGTTCCTTGCGCTGTTCGTGTCGTGGTCATGTGCATTTTCTTTCCTGTCTGCCTTTTCGGCGGGTGTCTGAACGGGTGAAGTATGACCTATGTATCGACCGCTGTCAACACTATCTACAGATAATTTACAAATTTCTTACACTCGCCCCACACGATCCAAGCGCACACCCAAGACCACCCACAGTATTTCGCAGATAATGCGTACGGCATCTTTAGCCGTCCAGATCTGACGATCTAGGACCGCCTGTGGTGCGTTCTTTGGGTATGGGTGGTGTCTGTAGTAGTCCGTGAAACGGACGCTTCAGGATCGATCGTAGGAGAAAAGGGCTCGGCGGAGGTATCAACAACGCCGAGCCCCAGATCAAGAAAGTTCGTTACTGCGGAGGTGGCTTGCGGACGATCGCCAATGCTACCCACTTATTCTTAGGACAGGTTGCTGCCGGCATCGTCGCCTTCGTCGTCAACTCGCTCCTCGACCAGCGCGGACACTTGCACCCCTTGCAATAACCGACCTTTGTCGGCTCGGGCGATGGCGCGAGAAATTCGCACGCCTTGCAGACTGCGATCCGATCCGCTGCCAACTGCGGATCGAGTGGAGCGATGATGCGTGAGTACTCAGCCTTTGCGTACTCGCGACCTGCGTTGACGGTTGCTCGGAAATTTAACATGTCGTGCTGTCCGCTGTGATGGTAATCGCAGGATAGGTGATCCACGCATTCGCTCGCCACAAATCATTGATCTGCTCATCGTATCGCACATCGACCGAGCAGCATGATGTCGGCTGCAAGTACGCATACTCAGGGAAGAAAAATCCTACGGTGCGCTCGCCGGATGTATGACCGAGTGGGAAAACATGAGTAGCACTCGTTGCGGGCCACGACGATTGACATATGTTCGTATTCTCCTCGCCTGTCCACGGATTGTTCACCTGCAGACCTAGTGCTGCGCTCGCTGTGTATTTGTCGTTAGGGTTCAAATTTTCGCAGGCATCAGGTCCAACATAGGTCGGCCAGTTGCCGCAGCCAATTTGCGATTGATACATATCACTATCACACGCAGGCACTGCAACAAACGGCCAATCGCACTCGTCGATAACGCCCTCAAAGGTTGGCTCGCACTGATCGCAGAATCTTTGCTGCACCGTTGGGAACTCGCAGCAGATCGGATTGGTATCAATCGGGTGCGCGTTCGTCGACGACATCTTGTAGGGTGCTTCGTCGGTGTTCCAGTAGTACGGACGCCCAATGAAGCGCGCAAAGCACATCACGCTTTCACCATACGGACATGATGGATTGTTTGTGCTCGTGTACTCAACAATTTTGCAGCATCCATGCGTAGTAATATCTCCGACCGTCGTTGCCACGCCGTCGGAGTTATGCTGCTTGACATATCGCGACACAAGGATATTCGCAGTTCCCTTGTAGGCAACGACTGATCCGAGTCCAGGCGGTGTTCCGTTCGTTGCATCGCAAGTCACCTCAATACACGGACCACCAGGCTCAACGATTGTTACGACTTGCGGTTGTCCGTTTGTGCACCAAAACGGCTGCGCATCAGTCGTGCCCGAACCAAGCGACTCAACAACATTGTCGCCGTCATCGACTGAGCCGAGAGAGCGATTCCATAGCCACGCATAGCGTGCCGTGGCGACATTGTCGTTTCCGCAAAAGTCCCAGCCGCTGATCTTGGCACGAAAATAAACTGACTGTGTCAGTCTGCGGAACGCGTCGCGCACTGCCTCGTTTACGACTTGCTCTGTTGCGTAGCCCGTGCCAGTGCCTGCACCAGTTGCAGTAAATATCACGCCGACGGTATTTGCAGACGCTCCGATTGCTATGAAGTTGGTCGTGCCCACAGCTTCAATTTTGTATGACGCGCCAACGCTGAAATTTCCAGCAACATATATCGGCATGAATCCGTAGGGCGAGGTCGCCATGTTGTAGATGCTCGAGTCCACCTGCAGCGTGTAGTCGTTGTATGTTGCGTCAAAATACTCTGCCGAGTCAATGCCAGTCTGCACGGTCGACGCGCGCGCAAGCGATGGAGGTCGTGCTGTTGTTGCGTTGCCGCTGCCATCCAATGCACGCATGTCGTACCAGTCGCCGCGAACTCGCACTGGTCCCATCAACTTCAAATCTCCAACGGTAGGAAATGCGGTCAATGCTGTTGTCGGATCGTCCCAACCTTTTTGATAGAGCGTCGCCCAGTCCGCCACAAGGTTGAGGTCGTCAAATACTTCTTGCCGCCAATCTTTGCACGCAAGATTGTCGCGCATGGTTACGCTCAGTAGCGCAGTGTCGACTGCGTCAACTTGCGCTTCCCATAGTGCGGTCGCAGGCGCATTTGCAAAGATCGCTCCAGAGTCTGCGAGTTGTTGTTTTCCATATTTCGTTTCGTATGCCGTGTCGATCTCTGCGAGTGCCTTTGTCAAGTCCGTTGCGCCTTGTCCGCCCGCTCCTGTGCAGATCAGCCCGTCAGTCTGAAAAGAAAAGATCGGTGCAGCGTCCGAGATTGCCATGAACGCAGCAGGCATCGCCTCGCCCCATACTTGCGAGTTTTCGCAGGTCTGCGTTGTCATCGGCATTTCACCGATTTTGTACGCGAACTCCACCTGCGCAAAAGCATAGAAATATCTGAACAAACCATGTCCGCCCGATGCGTTAACAGTGCTGGGATCTGTCAGATACTTGCCCGCTGTCCCAACGATATTGTCTGCGTTGATGTATGCAGGTGCGGTGTATGTCGTGCCGCCCGCTTTCAAGTTCATGATCTTGATTGCTTTCTGATCGTTGAACTGCAAAATTTCCCATACATCAGGAGATCGAATCTTTGCCACTCGCTTTTGATATGTTGACAACCCGAGGTTGGAATCGTTGTATGCAACGGCCGAACAATTAACGGCGTAGTATGCTGCATAAGTTTCGTCGCTTGTTGCCGTGGGATAATTCGTGTTGAAATTCCATGGCGTTGCGCCCGAGAAATCCTTGTCGAATTTGCCAACAAGTTGACCAGCAGGAGACGAAGGATCCATGCACGACTGCGAACTTCCGTCAGCCCATGCTCCGCCAGTGCATGCGCCGCCGCGATCAGGCGACTCACATAGTTGAGCAGTGCCATAAAGCAACGCTGGGAACAGACCGACGCTCTCCGTGTATGACGAACAGCAGCAGGCGTTCGCACCAGGGAAATAAGGATCGTATTCAAGGCATCGGTTTTTTGTAAACCACAACCAACGACATGGCTTCTGATCGTGTGTGTTTACATTGACATCGAGTGAGTACGGCCAGTTGATTGTCGGTCGCTTTGTGCCTGTCGTCGTCTTAAAGGCTGCACCGCAGTCGAATTCAAAGTAAAAGTTGGATGACTGCATCGACACGCCAAGCACCTCGCCGATGCTTGGCTGAATGCCTACATGACAATCAGAGATCAATCCGTTCTTGGACATGATGCGATCGATTGCATGCGAGCAAATGCCTCCGCCGCAACAGCATCCGCCTCCAATAATGCTCATTTGTTTTTCCTTATGCGCATGTGACTGGTGCAACCGAGTAGAAGTAGTAGTGCGCGCCGTTGAAGGTCGCCGTGCCTGTTCCGCTGCCAACACCTGTTGCGACAAACACCACGCCGACGGTGTTTGCAGACGCTCCGATCAAAGTGTAATTCGTTGACCCAACCGTCAAGATTTTGTACGCCTGACTAACAATGAAAGAGCCTGCAGTCACCGTTGTTGATGTTGCACTGATCGGGCCCTTGTACATGCGGACAAGAGTACCTGTGCCTGCGTTACCTACGGGCAATGGTTCTTTCGTGACGGCTGTGACAACCTGTCCGTGCCCCCAATCGTTGCTGCCTGAAAATGTCAGAGTGCCAACAGTCAAAACATTTGCGTAGTTTTCGCAGTTGCGAATTGCGTTGAGTTCATAAAGATTGACCGCCGCAGTCTTGCCTGTCGTGCTTCCTGTTTGAGCGTTGCCAATTCCTGCCCAGTGGTAGATGCCTTCGATCGATGCGTGCTTTGCAGTCAGTCGCGCAAGGAATCCATCTGTGAGATTGCCAAGCGGCTGCGCCGAGTACATCGCCGAGTATTTCGACCCTGCGTAGATTGAGATGCGAGTCAGCACCACAAGATCGCCAACCGAGAATCGCTGCTCCTGCGTGAAATCGACCGCAGGATAATAGGAGTTTGGAGGCGCAATCGCATCGGTGAACCCGATCCCGCGTGCGCCCATCTGATCCTCAACTCCGACTCCACTCCCGATACCGGCTGCGCCGTAAGAGATCTTGATCTCAGCCCAGTTGTACAGATACGCCTTGACGAGTGTGCCCTGTCCAGTCGTCTGCGCTGCGCCTTGGACCGAGTCAGTCATGAGCCCCGTGATCATCGCCACAAAGGAATCGTGCTGCACTCCTCCGAACTGCGATGGATCTCCGTTCTTGCGCGCCTCAAGATTCTCGATTGCCGTGAACGCTTGATTCAGTGCCTTGTAGTCGAGTTTCCCAATGCTTCCGCTTGTGAAGCGTGGCAGTTTCACAGCGACAAGATTCCAAATTGCAAGTTGGCAGTTGCAGTAGACGAGATCGCCGAGAAGGTTGTTGTCACGCAGCGACCGAGCGCAAATTCACCTGGTCGAAGATTGAGGAACGGTGTTGAAGTTGCAGCCGCACTTGTTCCGCCGATTGAAACCTTGATTGACGGATTCCAAGTCGCGCTTGTACTTGTGTCCAAGTTGCGAAACCAGTAGTACCCACCCGCGACAACACTTGATCCAACTGTCAAGAGTGTCCATGCCGTCCCGATATTTTGCGAGATGTCCGAACTGATCAGCGTTCCCATGTCAGGCGTGATCGAGTTGGGGCGGAAACTTGCTCTGAAATTTCCTGATGATGCTTCGAGGTTCAACTGAATGTTAATTTCTGCGCTCATGTTTATAGTCCTGAGAAGTATTGCGAGAGGTTGCTGAAGTTGCTGGTGTATGGAAACGGCTGCTTGTTGTACACGGTGAGGCACGATCCCTTTGCGACGCTGCCAACGGCAGCCTCTGCATAGATCACAACTCCGTTTTCGTTGCGCACTGGATACTGGATGTAGTGCGAATTCTGATCGTAAACAAAACTGTACTCAATCGAGTTGCGCCCGACCTCGGGAATGGTTTCGCAGTTGCAGCCTGCGAACACAACAGATCCCGCAGGATAGTTGAGAAATAATGATGCGTTGCGTGTCCCGATTTGCACTGCGATTTCTTGCGATGCAGGAAGCACCGAGTCCGTGATCAATATCGAGATGTTCTGTTTGTAGCTTAAAACAGACAGCGGATGACCAGCAACATCAACTGATATTCCACCAATGTCTGTCGACTCGTATGTTGAGCTTGCTTTATCTTGCATTAACTTGACCGAATTAAACTTGCGAAACTGATCCTTAAATTCTGCGCTCATCGAAAGCCGTGCAGTTCGATATCCGACCTCGTTGGGTTCAAGCAGCGTCGATGTTGGATTGTTGAACGCCTGATTTGCGCCGATCTCAGCGCGATAGCGCATCGTCACCTGCCAAGTTGCAACGGCATTTGGTTCTTTCGTGATCGAGTAGTCGAACGCGAGCATGTCGTACGGAAGCGCACCATCGTTTGGATAGTGCGCGTATTCGCCTGGCAGAGTTCCACCCAACAGCGCAACGACATCGCCTTCAGTGTCTGCGCCGACAACGACGAACTGACGCTCGGCCCGAGGCTTGCCCTCATTGTTCAGGTACTTACGACTGGTATTTAGTTCGTAGACATCGCTCATAGGAAACCCTTGTTTTCTCTTGTCAGTCGGACCTGTTCAGCAGTTGCTGCCTCGATCTTTTCAAGGCTTTGCACTTGCTTCTTTGCGAGGTCGATCGCGTTTGATCCTGCGCCTTGTTGCGCAAAGTTGAACTGACCGAGCGCAGTTTGTCCGCTACTGATAAATTCTTGCCCTGCGCTGCTGACTGCTTCAGAAAAGACTTTGGCTTTGTCGGCTTTCTTCTGCACAGCCTGCTCGCCTTTGATGATGTCGTCTTGCGCCTGCATCGCCGCGTCGTACTTTTCCTTCTGCTGTTCTTTGAAAATGGCAACCATTTCATTGCCCATTTCCTTTGCCTCGGCTGCTGCTTTGTCCTCTTGTGCTTTTGCTTTGTCGGCTGCGGTCTTGACATCGGCGGCAATCTTTTCGGAAGCCGCAGCGGTCTTTTCAATTTTGTCTTGCAGGATTTTTTCTTGATCGTCCGCACCAGTTTTTTCGGCTTGGAGAATTTGCTCATTCAGTGCTTTGACAAGGTCAAGACTCTGTTTGTTGATTGCTTGTTCGTGAGCCAGTCGTGTTGACGCAGCATCTCTTTTACTATCTGCTAACTCTTTATTGATCTTTTCGTCATTCTTTCTGCCTTCTACATTGCCATCAAATGTCTCGAATTTTTGTGCATCTCTGCTTTCAGTAGCCGCCTTGACTGATTCTGCTTCAGCCTTTGCAGCGTCATCACGCAACATCTGTTTATCGTCTTCAATCTTTTTGAGTTGTGCTTTGGCATCTTCAATCGTTCTTTGAGTGCTTAATTTTGCCTGCTGCGCTGGATCGGTTTTTGCCGCCATGTCTTCAGTTTTTCTTGTCACTGCTTGCAAGGTCGTTTCGCTTGCTTTCGCAATGTCCGTAAAAGCCTGTCTGAATGCGTTCCCAACATCAGCCGCTCGATCATGCGCAGCCTCGGCAAGTCGATCCATTCCGTTGATCATTTCGTCAAGGATTGAAACCACTATTCCAACGACTGGAATGCTCTTTGCGCCGTCGATGATCCCTTTGGAAATATCCATGCCGATCTGTTCGCCGCTTTTGCCTGCGTTGACACCTTGTACCGCAGTCAAGATTCCGTTGCCAAGAACAGTCGTAATCGCACCCATCGCCAAGCCCTTTACCATATTTCCAACCATTTTTTCGACAAACATACTGCCGCCCTGCTCACCTGTTTTTCCCATGGTCACGGCACTTGCGCCGATCTTCGCTTCAGCCACCTTCAGAGCAGCATCAAGTTTGTCGAGCCTTGCATTGATCTGAATTTCAATCGTTGGATTCATGGTGCTATCTCATCCTACGCATGCTCTGTGATTGTGCCTCTGCGTTGCGCACCAGCAGCGCACTCGTTGCGTGAGCGATCGCAAGCAGTCGATCGACGGGCAACTCCATCGGATCAGTCGAGCCGGGAGCGTAATGAGAAACAAATGCGGCGAGCGAATGCCAGTCGAGGTCGCCGCTCCCCGCTGTCATTTTGGGCTTGAAGACTCCGCATCGAGATCGATGCCAAACAGCGCGAGCGCAGTCGACACGACCGCCTCAGGCTGCATCAGCGCAACTGCCTCGCTGCCGTCAACCTTTGCCTTTGCGCAGGCGTGCTCGATCACCTCGAGCGCACCTTCAAGCGTTGCGCCGTGCTGTATGGCCAGCTGCGTCGTGCGGTCCCGTAGGTCGTAGATCGCCTTCATGTGTTCGACTCGTTGCAGGGGCTCTGCTCTTGCGTCCTCGAGCATCTCCTGCGCGCGATTGTGGAGTGCATGCCACCTGCGCTCTCCGATCTCGATGTAGTCGTTGGCAGAGAGACACGAGAGCATGTGCCGACCGATTGCTACCAGGCGGGCTTTTGGTTTGTTGGGTTCCATCGTGCGAGTTCCTTTCGTCTGCGAATAGTAACACGCTCGAGTTCACGCCTGCGATTTGGGGCTATGTTTTCGGCAAGCATGACAAAGCGCAATGCTTCTTTATGATCCATGCTGCCGATCCAACGACCGTGCTGTTTGCCTTCCAAAAAAAACTCCACTCGCAAATCGTCTGGTGATTCCTGACGACCTGCAAATGGATTAAAGGATTCACTCATGTCCACGAAGATACAACGGCATAGGTAGCAACAGTTGAGGTACTTGTTCCAGCTGAGAAATTGGATGCAGTTGAGGCAAGTCCAAAATTGGCGGAAAATGTTGCCTCGCCATCGACCGCAACTCCAACAGTAAAGGCATCAATGATGGCTGAAAAGGCAAGAGTGTTCCCTGTTTCTGCAGTCAAAGTCAAGGTGGCTGCTGCTGTGTTGCCCGTAAAAGCAAGTGACGGAGATAGTGCATCATCCACGCTCCCTGTCATTGATCCTGTGCAATCGACGACACCAATTGCGCGATTGCGAAGCGCATTTGTGAAGCCCGTAATGTCAACGCCTGCACGAGTGAAATTTGCGGTCCATGACTTAATGACTCCACCGATTGCGCCTGATATTGCAATGTTTCCACCGATTCCGCTTATGACTGCCATTGTGATTCTCCTTTAGAATTGTTTAGATTATTACCAAGTTGCTGTTACGCCACCTGCAAAAGATGTCGCCGTTGAAGCCACTGAAAAGTTCGCAGAGAATGAGGCCTCGCCGTCGACTGCACATCCGATTGTAAACGCGTCAATGATTGCCTTGAACACAAGGGTCTTTCCAGTTGTTGCAGTCAAAGTGATATCAGCAGGTGCAGTGTTGCCAGTGAATGCGAGCGCAGGAGACAAGGAATTATTCATTGTGCCTGTCATTGATCCTGTGACATCGCAGATGCCGACTGCTCGATTGCGTGTTGCGCCGCCAAACACCGTTACATCGACGCTCGGTCTTGTGAAATTTGCGTTCCACGATTTGATCGATCCGCCCATTGCGCCCGAGATTGAAATGTTCCCATTGATTCCACTGACTCCAGCCATTGTGATTCTCCTCTAGGATTGTTTGGTTGCAAAGATTCTGTATGTCGTGTCGATGACGATCGAGTCTACATTGATCGTAGGCACTCCCCGAGAAGTGCAGATCGATTCGATGGTCGAGTATGAGACATCCGATGGTGACATGCTCGCCTTGTGCAGCAGCAAGAACAGCGCAGCCTCGGCAGCCATCGCCGTAACAACCGACGAGTCAGGCTTGAAGTAAAAGGTGAAAGCACAGTCGATCGTGTGCAATGACTGCGTTGCTGATGTCATGAATGTCGTGGTGTCCTCGTTGCTGGTCGCATAGACGAGCATCGGCATCACGGAGCCTTGCGGTCCTTCAAGTTGGTAGATCTTGCCGCCGACAAGGTTGTACACCGTGCCTGCAGTTGTGACTGCGGTCAACTTGTTGTAGATCGTGGTCAGGATGACTTGGCTCATTGTGCCGCCTTCATTGCTCGTCGTTTCATTCTCTTGATTGATCGCTGCATTTGTTCGCCGATGTTTTTTGCAGCGTCTTTACGAACAACTTCAAGCGATGGTGCAATGAATGGCCGTGCCTTCATGTACTTTGTTCCTTCTTCAAGCCACCTAGGGATGCGTGCATCTTTGTTCACGCCTGCAACAAGTCCTGTCAGCACGATCGATGTCATGCCTGTGCCTGCGATGTATTGCGGCTTTGACTGAACCGAGTTGCGCAGCGTTCCCGTGTCGATTGAAGGAGGTTCACCTGGTGCGGACCGAGTGCGAAAATATCCTTTGCCTTTTTCGCCGCCGAAATATCCTACGCCTGTGCCAACTTGTCCTAATCTGATTCGCAGTTCCATCTGCAATTCAATCATCACAATTTTTAACCCACGCTCGATGCCCTCGATGTTTGCCGAGATGATGTCCGCAGCGGAAAAGTTGTGACTTGCGCTCATGACTCACCCTCGACCGTTGTCAGCGCAAGGATGAAATATGCCATCTGATCAGGACCGCTGCGCATATCGGGTCGGCGGAAACCTTGGATCTCATACATGATCGAATCCGCATCGACGAGCCGCTGTCCAGTCGCAAGACTTAATCCGTCGACGGCATTAACATATGCGGTCAGACCTGTCGATGCTCGAATTGCGCCGTTCACCATCGACTCGCTTGGCGTTGCGGGTTGCAAGTACGCAGTGATGAATACTGTAGATGCTGTATATACCCTTGTATATGCGCCGCCTGCGTCGACGCTCTCGGCTCGTAAGTAGATTTCAAGGCTCTGTCCGAATTGAGCAATGAGACTGTCAACGCTCATCGGATCTCTTTCCAACTGCCGAGCATGTCCTCCATCATCGCCCTCGATGAGTCCGCACTCGCCATTGAGTACGAGTAGTCGCCGAGCGACTCGCTCTGCAGCGATGTGTCCGACTTGCGAGACAAGTACATTGTGGATGCGATGACCAAGCACGCTTGATGTATGTCGTCGGGCACGGTTGTATAGCCTGCCGAGTACTCGATCAGCGTTGACTGCAGCCCACTTGGGAATCGTGCGTTGTGCTGCGCCATCGTCGGGAATGCGTCCTGACGGATCGTGACGATGCCGAGGTACGAGTCGTAGACAAACTCGCTTGAGACATTGACACCTGTGAGCACGACGGTCGCCATCTTGATGTCGCCACCGGCTCGAGGATGGAGTTGTGCGCATCGCATCGCAGTCGTGACTGTTGCGCTGTAGCCCGTGATGGCATTGATCGCAGCGGCAAGCGATGTCGTGTCGGGATAAGTTGCAAATGTCAGCGTGTTGGTTGTCGTCGTGCCTGCGGTGGTCGTGCGTGTCAGGGTGACACCAGGTGCGAGTGCGCCGCTTGCAACTGTGCCGAGCGGCTCGGTGTTGATCGAGACTGTCAGCCTGATATCGCTTGACACGGTCGATGCGATCGTGAGCGCAGCCGCTAGTCCTGTGTACACGCCGACGACATTGTTGATCGGATACTGCTTGACACGCACGCTGCGTACATCGTTGCCGCCATACCACTCGCTGTAGTTGCGCACGAGGATCTGTCGTCCGATCCACCGTTCGATCTTCGCCGTTGCGTGATCGATGTAGCCATCAAGAATTGTGTCGTCACCTAATCCCGTGATGCCGAGGTGCGATTTGAGTTGAGCTCTTGTCGAGAGTGCGTATGTTCCTACTGCCATAATTGATCCTATGCAGGCTTGACAATTTCGGGCGGTTGATCCTGCGGTCCGTTGCGCCAACCCTCACGACTCTTGACATACCACGGCTTGCCTGATCGCAGATAGTTGTGCGTTGACTGGTGCAGCGACTGCAACTTCGGACCAGGCCATGTTGCGACCGTCTCGATGTGACCGATGGAAACCTTCGGAGTCACGCCAATCTTCCAGTTCGCCTTCTGCGTTTGTTTCCAGAACCAAATGTCGTCGTCGATCTTGTCGCCGCTCCAGTCGCCCTCGTCGTTTGGCATCGCACAGAACCAAGGCTTGGGCAACTTGCGCAGCGAGTCCATGCGAATCAAGGTGCAGCCAAAGTGCATCGACGAAACCTCGAACCAGTCCTGCTGCAGATCTTGCGTGTTGAGCCGCCGTGGAACCCAGTTGGTCGACGCAACGCAGAGCGGAGCGAGTCGCTCACGACCTGACTGCAGCGGAGCGAGCGCATCGAGCCCGTCACGCTCTGCGATCTCACGCATGGCAACAATGTCCTGCCAGTCAAAGAGCGAGTCGTAGTCGATCGTCAGAGCCCACTTGATGTCGGTCTCCTGTGCGAGCATCGAGAGGATGCGCTGCATGCCCTGACCGTAGAACACGCCTGACGAGTTCGTGATCGTGATGCCGAGTGCACTCGTGATCTTCTGACAACAGAACATCGTGTCGGTCCATGTCAGGCGAGGCATCGTCATCACGCCTTTGATGTCGAGATACTTTGGAGGGTCGACCACCGTGCCAACTGCGAGCGGCTTGCGACCTGCGAGGTTCAGCGAGATCGGGAGATCGCTGCAGTCGATCGGCTCTGTGTTTTTCCACGTCTGAATCTCGGTAATACCGACCTGATTGAATAGCATCCTCAACTTGGGATCGTTCCAAAGCGTGTGATGCTGATCGAATGTGTCGATCTGTCCGCCCATGATGTACGCCTCCCACGGGAAAGGCTTGCCGCTTTGATCTTCCTGATCTCGGTCGAGTTGCGCACGACGAATGATCTCGTCGAAGTCTGGAACTGCGATGCGCAAGATTCCACCTGGTTGCAATTTGTCGACCCAGTGCTGCACAACTTCGAGCAAGTACGGACGCTCAATGTGTTCAAGCACATGACTCGCACGGATCTCCTCGATCGATCCATCTGCGAACGGAAGAAATGACACATCGTTATTCGTGGACCAGTCCCACGGTGTATAGCCTTCAATCCGAGTTTGTCCGCAACCTAGGTCTAGTTTCATGCGACTAACTTACCACGACAAAAGACAACGGCTCGGAATCTTTCGACTCCGAGCCGTTGGGGATTGAAACTTGAAACCGTATCAGGACGGATTCACAACAACGCCAGCGTTCTGATTCGTTGCGGTGATCGGTGCTTGCTCTGCTCGAGCGAGCGTGCCTGTGATGCCGACGATTCCTGTTGCCGCACCGTTGGTGACGAGAACACGAAAGTATCGCTTCTTGCCACGGAGGTCGATGTTGAACACGCCTGCAGCCTTTTCAGTTGCTGCGTTTGTGCCACCTGTCAACGATGCCAAAGTCCAGTCTGTTCCAGCAACATAGCCAGTCACGGCTGCGAAGTTGGTCAAGACTGTGTCATCCGATTGTTGAATCGTGAAGACGGTGATGTAGTCCGTTGCATGGGTTGTTTTTGTCACAACCAACTGCAACTCTTCGTATCCCTTTGCATCGACGCTTGCTGAAATTGCCGTGCCTGCAGCCGAGAACGAAATCGGACCGAGTGGGCAAACTGATTTGAGACTTTGTAAATTCATAGCCATAGTATTTTCCTTCTTTCTTTTGTGTGTGGATTAACCGGTCTTGAGAGTGATCATTGAACCTGCGTTCGTTGTATCACCAACATTTGCGCAAACAAGATCCCAACGAGTCGTAGCACGATAGACAAGCATGTCCTGTTCGAACGCCGACAATGCGGAATTCGAGAAGTCGATTGCTGTAGAATCCCGCCTAGATCCGAAGTACACTGCCTGCGACATGTCCCCGAAATGGCACATGATTTGTCCAGTTGCTGTTGAATTGTTCATCGCTTGCGTGAGAACGACTGGATATCCTGCGAAGGAAAGTTGACCAGAGCCAGTCAACAAATCGACCGCATTGTTTCCACCAGAGAAGTAAGCAAGCCGCAAGAACAAAGCATTCCAGATTGTCTTGTTGCAGAAAATCTTTGTGTTTGCGTTGTCTGCGTACTGTGGCAATTTTGCGAATGCTGCCATGATTTCTGCAATTGAGATTGTCTGTGCAGTCGTGTTGGTTGCAGTTGAAACGCCTGCAGATCCGACTGCAGTTGCAAGACCAGTTATGCCGCCATAGGTCGAGGTTGAATCGCCGATAAATGCAGACTGATCTTCAAGTTTACTCTGTGCAAAAGCCATTTCTCCAGCCAAGTCATCAGCAAAGTTGATCACGGCATCTTCAGAGAGTTCAGTACTGAATCTCGTGAGAACCATTGACTTCTTTGCGACGAGGTTGACCTGATCGAATGTCTCATTGCTTTGAGTACCTGTACTGGCTTCGCCAACAAACGCTGCAGTCAGATTTGTCGATCGTCTTGGCATGCGATGGATGTCACTTGTCATCGGCACAACTCGAGCGTGGTTTCGGATAACTCCGAATTTTTCTCGAAGCGTGATGATCGTGTTCTCCATGGTTTCTGGAACGATGAATCCGCCTGCTGAGTTGTTGCCTTCGATGTTTGCGACCTTGGTGATGATGCCGTTGTCGGCGCACCACTGCGCAGACTTCTTGTAGCCCATGCATGCGAACGCCCAAGAGCCGAAGGCGAATGCTTCGTCTTGGCTGTTGAAGTTCTTAAGTTTTGAGTAAATTTTTCCTTGCACTGTGATTTCCTTTCGGGTTGTGATTGGGTGAGCGGCTGCCTTGTTGGAGAGTTCCAACTTGACGGCCTTGGCTACTTCGTCTGCGATCGTCTTCGCATCAGCAACTGGTGCTGCTTCTAGTTCGACTGCGGGATCTTCGGTTGCGCCTGTCGGCATGAGTTCGACTGAATAGTCGATTGTGGATGGATCGAGCACATTGCCGTCCATGTCCGTGATGATCAGATCTTGCAGGACGAGAGCCTTGGAGGTCTCGTACTTCTTCGATCCAACCTGATTTGCGAGAGCCTGCAAATTTTTTCGCAGAGTCTCAATGTTGCACATTTTCATGTGGTGTCTCCTGTTGAGGGAATGAATGAATTGAACTACGCCGCAGTTCGAGTCACTCGTTCGACCTTGTAGGGTCACCGATCCGAATCACCTGTATGTTGAGACTATAGGCGTGTCAGCGAAACTGTCCACGCATCTTGCTGATCGCTGCCTTCGCAGCGTCGGCAATGTCAGACTGGACATACGCAGGCATGACGATCTGCACACGGTGCATCTGCTTGGGTTCGACAACGACTGGCGCAAGCTTGATGTGATCAGGCACATTGCAGCCGAGAGCCTTGAGGCTTGCGGTGCTGACGATGCCCTTGCTCACGGCATTGATCAACGCCTCCTGGTTGCTCGGGATCGAGACAACGGAAACCTCGAGGAGTTTCCACTTGCTGTAGACCTGCTTCACGCCTGTCCCGTACTTCGTTGCATCTTCTTTGCTCGCTCTGCGCACGCCGCCGTCGAGCGGCATATATCCGATCGACACGCCCTTGAGTGCGCCAAACTTCATCAGTGCGCCAACCGTGTCAGGCAGCCACTCGCCCTCGTGCGTGTCGGGTCGTGGCGCAAGGACAAAGTCTGCATCGATCGAGGACTCGCCACGGCGCATCGTGACCATCTTGCCAATTGGCTTGTTTGGATCGTGCGAGTAAAGCAGCACGGGGTTCGACTCGTACTCTTTTGAGTTCATCCCGGACGGGATCACGACATCCTGATCTCGGTCGATGGCGTGCGTTGTGATGATCGCAGTGAACTTTGTCAGTCCATCGCCGATCGCCTTGAATGTTGCGTTGCAGGTTTTTTGTAGGTTCATTCGTCAGGTCCTTCGTAGTCAATTACTGGTAGCAGGCTGCACCTGCAGTTCGGGTGCAGAGGCGGGCCAGAGGTGTCATCAAAGTCTAGTGCCATAGTTGCGCCACTTGCGCCCGTGATCGTTGCGCCTCGCTCATAGAACGCATCCTTCACGCCGACTGACTTCTCGCCGAACTCTTTCGCTGCGGCTTCGCAGAACTCGCAAGCATACGGAGATACAAGCCAGGTCTTGCCCTTTACAACTCCGCTTGCCTCCCACGCTGCATTCTGTCCATCGGTGTATGCACGAGCAGACTCTGTGCGTGCGATCGTCTGCGCACGATTCTCGTCGAAGCCTGCTTCCTCGAGCAGTCCGATCACATCTGTGCCTGTCGCTGTCTCCTCGATGCCGACACGAATGATGTTCGAGACACGCTCGGCGAGTGAGTCGGAGACTGATCGTGCCATGCGGATCGCTGCACGATTGGTCGCCTCGACGACGAACTCGGAAGCCTTGCCGGACAAGAGCCCGAGATCGAGCGATCCACTCGGCAGGAGTGATGCGCCTTGCGAGAGTCCAGCCTCTGCGATTGTTTGTGCGTACGGCTTGGCCGTGTTCGCAAGATCGTCGATGAGTTTCTTCTGCGATGCCTTGAGTGCCGCCTGGACTTCCTCGAGTTGTCGCTGCGTGACCGTGTCACC
>Ga0209596_1002135_pt1 | contig 16443 bp, 37 predicted proteins | sample M_130807_MF_Meta_FD_187314 | JGI IMG/M metagenome (GOLD analysis project Ga0209596, IMG submission 187314) | Freshwater microbial communities from Lake Montjoie, Canada to study carbon cycling - M_130807_MF_MetaG (SPAdes) (version 2) | ecosystem: Environmental > Aquatic > Freshwater > Lake... | reverse complement strand
ACCGCTTGAGCCTGAGGTTCCTGAAGTACCGCTTGAGCCTGATGTACCTGAAGTACCGCTTGAGCCTGAAGTACCATCAATACCTGATGTACCGCTTGATCCTGAGGTTCCTGAAGTACCGCTTGATCCTGAGGTTCCTGAAGTACCGCTTGAGCCTGAGGTTCCTGAAGTACCGCTTGAGCCTGATGTACCTGAAGTACCGCTTGAGCCTGAAGTACCATCAATACCTGATGTACCGCTTGAGCCTGAAGTACCATCAATACCTGATGTACCGCTTGAGCCTGAAGAACCACTTGATCCAGAAGTACCTGATGTACCGCTTGTACCAGTACCGCCTGGACCAAATATTAGGGGATCACCGACTCCGTCGAAATAATTGCCGATACCGTCTGTTTGTACTAACCGTTGATAAGTAAAAGAGATCTTTTGAAAGGTAAGATCCAGCGGACCTACTGTTAATGGTTCGCCTCCGATCAGGTCAAACTCGTCATTTTGATCTAGCCCAGATGTGCCACTGGTTCCGCTCATTCCATCTAACATAATTAACGATTAAGAAAATAGATTAAGGATACAAATATCGCCCAAAAAAACAGGGTTCCGACTACAATGTTGCGTATCATTTTATTTTCTCTCATGGGGTGATATTCTTTTATTTAGAGTTATCAAAATCAACTTTTACTGATTTTGATTCTTTTAGTTCTACTCTTAGTTTCTTCGAAGTTTCGACCTTAAACAAGTCTTCCCAACCAACAAAAAGCTGGTCTTCAGCAATCACCTCTAACCTAATCTTGCCTTGAGTTCCCTCGTTCAAAGGTATGCCCTTGCGTAAAGGAACCACACACTTGCCGCTGGAATTTACAGTGCCATAGTAAACGATATTGTGTGCATCTGAGTCAAGCACGAGTCTCACTTTTGCTTCTGTCAGGCTCGTTCCCTCGACAGTCAGGTTACACTCAAAGCTTTCGTCTCGATCGCGAATGATTCGATATCCCTCAAACTGGGCAACTGGCTCCTCAACCGGTACGTGTTTGGGTCTAGGTGTAGACTTTTGTTTTGTAGTAATGATTGGTTCTTCGCTCTCTAACAGGGCCTCTGTCGTATCGCTTGCGCGCTGTACTTTTTCGCCAAATGATTCTTCTAACTCCTCTAATAAACTGTCTAGATCCTTTTCTGGTTCCTCTTGGTGAAGAGCCTGCTCCTGTATTGGAGCGCTAGGAATAATCCTTCTAAGATATTCTCCAAAGGAACTGATCGCGTTGTTGGGTTGACTCATGATTTCTTCTTAGTCTGCACCTGTACTGTGATTGGCACGAAACCGTGTAAAGTTTTTTTAATATGACTTGCCTTGATCGAGCGTTGTAACTGCTTGATCGAACGAGAGTGTGTCTTGCTCAGTCCGTTTACCCGGATCACTATTTCAAAGAATCGCTTGCGCTGTTCTTCCGAAAATCCCTTCTCCTCTAATTCTCTGTCGACTGACTTCCAGGTTTCTGTATCGTCGAGTATTAAACCTCTAGCACCAGAACCAAGCGCTGCGCCAACTTGAATAAGGTAAAAGACCTCGTTCCACTGGTAGTCGTTGGCTCCCCAGATAATATCGTTGGTTTCCCAAGGAATCCAGACCTTTTGCGTAGACATGTACTCTTTTACTTATTTATCAGGATCAGATACTACTCTTTAAACTTGTAATAAAAAGAGTCCGAGTCCTCCACCCTTAGCCAGCGATCTGAGTTGTTTTCAACTGAAGGTAGGTCCCTGTCCACTTTAAATTGGCCCAGGTCGTCTGGCAGTTTTTTACTAGGGCTTTAAAGCTGGGAATATTGGAATTAAGCAGTGCCATGGGTAGAGTCTTTTTATCTCTATTATTTATTAAAAATAGGTGGTGCAGCTAAACAAAAAGAGCCAGTACTAGGACCGGCTCTCTATTAAATATGGTAATACGGGATTATGAAGCAGTCGGTGGAATCCAGTCGGTGATTGTCTGGATACCTGTCCAGTCAGTGATAAATTTTGCACTGTTGCTCAAGTACACAGTAAAGACATTGTGAGTCGTCGCAAGGTCTGTTTCATAACCTATACCTGCAGTATAGATATGAGTCACTTGAGAAGGGTTTAGACGCATACCATGGTCAGTTGCCACAATCTTTTTACGTCCATCGTTTGAGGTCACGCTCTTGTACTCGTCAACTCGGATAATTAAATCTGACATACTCGTTGGTTTTTTATTATTTATTCGAGTATAGTATAAAAAAATCAAGAGGATAAAAGAGACCCAGGGACTATTTACACCTGGATTAGAGACGACCTGAGTAATTTTGGTAAAAATACTTGAGTATGCCAAAATCCATGTGGCGAACTCCCTTTATGCACTCTACTCTACCCTTGTACTGCGGATCCCCTGCGTGTGCGCAGTACCACTCGAGCTTTTTTCGAGTCTCACCATAAAAACCCGTCGTGCCCCAATTGTCGGGATTACACACGAGGTAGGTATTGCTGCCAAACTCCACACCAACACTATATGTAGAAGGGTCGATTAGGCCCACTAGCTTGAGAGATGAATCGCCCGCGTGTTTCCAGGTCTCCTTACCGCCCTGTGAAAAACCGGCAATGCTGGTCACCCGAAGGTTATCTAGATTTGAACTTACCCAGGAACGTACTTTGTCGAGGCTGTTCATGTGGTGAGTGATAATTATCGTTGCCTTGTCAGAGTATGGCTCGAGCATCGACGCGTATTTTAGGATATTTTGCGGTCGTGCAGAACCGGCTGAGTAGCCAGAGGTGTGTGAACCGCCGAATAACACGTGTACTTCTTTGCTCATGCCCTTGCAGGGAAGAACTGCATACTCGTTATCTATTATCTTGCCCTGCGCGATTGAACGTTCAGCGTTTATCTTTTTCCCAAAATCAGCGACTTTAGGTGAGGCCTTTGCCAGCGAAGAAAAGTGAGCTTTTAACTTTGTGACCAGGGACTGGTCAAAGGTTCCGAGCTCGCCACTAACAAGTTCGCCAAGGCTCTTGTAACCATATTTTGGATTTGATGCAAGTATGGAGTTTACCTGTGATAGTGTCTCCATCGAGTCGATGCTCAGCAGAGTGGACTCGATTGCAGCTTCGTCAGTGCCCAGGCCGTTGGTTGCCCTTTCAAGCTGGTCAGCGATTTGTGCAGGAGTTGCGGATTCATGCAAACGTCCCCAGTTGGAATAGTCGAGTAGATAGCTCATCGTGCGTGTTTTTTCTCTAGTTATTTATCAAAAAAAGGGCCTCCTTACTTGGGGCCCTTTATTGAGATTTACTTGTAGTTTATTAGCACTCAATCGTAATATCGTCTTCCTCAAAATAGACAGAAGAGATGTCGTGTTTTTTAGCGAAACTACACACCCAGTTTTGATAGAACTTTACGGTTCTCCTATCGTCGTTCCACATAGGGGAGTCTGGTCCTGGCGAGTTAGGTGGATAGGGAACCATAATAGATTTGTCCTTTCCATTTTCTTTGACCCACAGCCTTCCTAGATGGCTGTCTCCAGTAATTTCGTATTCAGCGTGTTTTCCACATGCGAACCCAGAGTGATCGTCTTGGGAACGGGTTTCTCAGCTACCGCTACCTCTTCCTTCACAGGGAACAGTGTTTGCTGCACCGGTTGAGGTGATGCGTCGTGTCTCTTCTTGGAGAAGCTCGTGTAGGGAACGTTGGATTTGTAAGGTGCTTTCGTCATCGGTTGCTTGATCCCTATTTTTATCTTTTTTGATGACAACCAAGAAAATTTGGATCATGCAAAACAACTTGAAAAAGAAGCGTTTGGAATCAATTTATTATGTGTATTTTTGTGGATTTTTTCCTAAAAATTTTTTATCATATTTTATACTAATAAGATAATTCCGAAGTTCTTCATAAAATTCAGTATGTAAACCATCATAAGATTTTTTAGAAGGAGCTGCACCGTAACCGAAGTCTTTCATAATAAGAACTTGTTCTTCATGCGTTAGTGAATTCCAGAATTTTTTATCATTCTCAAATCCAGTTGACTCATTTTTGTTTTTTGCTATATCTTTACCTAATGCAGATTTTGGAGCAGCTTCTGTTATAAAGCTTTCAAATGTCTTAACGTGTCCTTTTTTCATTATAGATTATTTTAGTTATTTATTAGATTAGTATACAAAAAAAAAAATCAAAATATAAAAAGCATCCAGAACCTCCAGTCACCATGGGGGATTTTTTTCCAGAGAAGAGAGGCACTTTTTACCAAGGGAAAAAGCTAAAGAAAAAAGCCTAAAGCCCGCACAACTCCAAAAACTCCCCATAGTCAAACGCGATCCCTTCCTTCTTAAACTCTCGGATCTGACCCAGAGCAATCTGCTTACGATTCCTCTTGTCCTTGACCTGACGTAAGATACCCGCAATACCCTCTACCATAGGGCGCTCGTCCCTAACCGGAAGATCACTAATAGACCGGCTGTCCGTCTTGGCTCTTTCTTCAAATAGTTTAATATACTGAGTCATACTAGGTTATTTATTAGAAAAAGACCAGGGGATAGCCCGCTACCATGGGGATTTTTTTCTATAGGAGAGAGGACCTTTTTTAGGGGCCAGACCTGGCTCGAGTTTTTCGCCCCGAGTGGACCCGAGTGAGTTACTGCAGGGGTGGTCTATAGTCACAAAATTTAACTCGTCTTTCCTCAATCTTCCTCAAATAGTCTGCTAGCCTGTCTATCTAGCCTATCCTGTTAGCCTATCCAGGCGCTCTGGCCAGGCGCTCCCAGGAGGCCACCAGGGGCAGCCAGGACCGGCCAGGGGTACTCCTGCAAGGACAGCCCAAGGTGCCGGCCAGACTGCTGTGCCAGGCAGGCGCCAGGAGCCGACTCTGGCCAGCTGGACAGGCGTAGATTGACCGGTGGATAAGAAGGGGGCGAGTCTCTGGTGGATAAGTGTGCCTGACCACTGGTATGCATACTGTCTCTGGTGGATAAGTGTGCCTGACCACTGGTATGCATACTGTCTCTGGTGGATAAGTGTACTTTGAATCTGGATCCAGCCGAGTCTCTGGTGGCATTGGTTAAAATAGATTCAAAACCAGTAGAGACGCGCCCGATTCCGGATTACAAAGGTGACAAAAAAACCCGTCCAATTGGACGGGCTCTTCGGGATATAATAAAAGAAACTATGGTCGGTGGATGAAAGTGGTATACATGAAAAATAGTATTGCCGCAAGTTGCACGTATCTCAGCTGCGTGGGCAGGTCCTTGGTTGACATGAGTAACTGTTGACATATAAAGATTAAGGCGATTACTGAAATCACCTTGTCGATCGTCAGGCACTCTGCCCATGGGTGAATACCGAAGCATACGGTGGAAAAGGAAAAGGTAATGTAACCAATAATTCCAAGGTGTAACCTGATTGTTCTTGCTTTTATGCTTGTCATAGTGTTATCTAGTTTTTATTATTACAGTGTAAATATAACTAATATAGTAATAAGACAAAAATTAGGGCTAAAAATAAAATAAAGTTTTTCGGGAGACATAGATACATCGGATAAATAAAATTTTGTGGATTATTAACCAAAACTTATTCTTATGCAAGAAATGAAGACCGAACACTATGTAGAAATATTCGATTTACTCGAAAAAGAATATGGGGAAAAGGCACCGTCTCCGGGCCAGGTCAAGTTCTTATGGCGAGACTCTTTCCTAATCACGGTCCAGTGGAAAGACCGCGGCGGTTCGGTGCAAACGGTAAAGTGCGTTAAGGAGTCTGACTCTTGGTGTCTCCGCCGATTGTAAATCTGGAATTCTTGCCCAGCTGCGTAGGTCTCTAGAACTATTTTCAAAAATTTTAGGCCCCGATTTTTGGGTTTGGGGTATATTGGTGATATTTACCTTATCAATCAAGATATACCATGGACCAACAAAAAATTCAGAGATTCTGGGCACTGTTTAGCCACGTATTAGACCTAGTCAAGAAGGGAGTTCAAGAATTCGAGGGCGAGGAGCTCGAGGCAGCCGGTTATTTTAGAGACTGGCTCGCATTGGATGAAGAACCGGTTTTAAACTAAAAGAAAAAAGAGTATACTTTAAAAAACCTTACCACATGAAACTATTAAAAAATCTATCGACTCGCTATGAGCTGATGATTGACGCGGCAATGGATCGCCCGTGGTTTAGGGTGACGATCGTGGCCTTGATGCTCGTCATCGCCGCTTCCTTGATAATTGGCACGATAACCCTTGCAATAATCATATAGACCATGAAAAAAATCTTCCACTTCTTCTTTGGCCGCTCCGCGCAGGCTGAGACTCACCGAGCAGGCCCACGTATCCAATCGAGCCACTATCCGGACCGCGGCGGCTTTAACTCGTGGGCAGAGAACCTGCACCGCGAATGTAGACAAACGTTTCTGCCAAAGTAGGCTACTCCGTAGTTAAAAATGTTAGGGAGCTCGACGAAAGTCGGGCTCTTTTTGTCTATATTTGCCAGCATGAAAAAAAATCAGCTTAAACAGGAAATACTAGCACAGCGAGACCGTCTCTTCGACCTCTGGCTGGAGAACGACCGCATGCTGAATGACGGCACTTTGCAGCACAGCATCACTCGCCTCAAGCTAAGACAGGAGCAGTGTCTCTTGAGTGAGGAGCTGCAAGAAATAGACTATTTTTTCCTGCCTACTAAAACCATAGAGACCAGAGTATAATAGCACAATTTGTAATTCATCATTTTTTTAGGGAAGAACGCGGCAGTGGTTAGTAGCCGCGTTTCTTTTTTTCCCAGTCTCCAAAAAAACTTTCGATAAATTGTTGCCCCGATTTTTGTCTTAGTAATATAGTAGTTATATTTACACTATAATAATAAAAAGAAACTATGACAAAGAAAGATGAATTTGAATTAATCGGTGAATTATCTGAGATGAGAGATAAATTCAACCAAGACCCAGAGGTGATTGAACTAATCACTAAACTTAAATCAAAAATTAAAGAATTAGAATCTGAGGTTTTTAGTGAAGAGGAAAGGGAATCGGACGTATTTACGGAGATGTGTGATATGTTCTATAATCAGTGTAGAGAGTTAAAACCTGATGAAGTTGAAGTTTTTGACATTTTATGGATTAATGGTTAAAACCTTTTTAACAAACTAGAAAAAGTCGGAATTACTTCCGACTTTTTTTATGTCCATTGAATCCCGGAATCGGGCGCGTCTCCCGAAAAACTTTCGATTTATTTTAGTCCCGATTTTTGTCTTATTACTATATTAGTTATATTTACACTATAATAATAAAAAGAAGAAAACTATGGACATTTCAATTATCGTATCTGGAGATTCTTATAATCCAAGAACTAAAGGAGAAATCAAAAAAAGACTTATTGGATTAACTTTTATCGAACTTGGAAATGGGTCATTCACTGGGTTTATAGTGGAAGATTCTTCGCTAGAAGAAATTAAAACTAGGCTTGAAAAATACTTAAATAGAGAAGGAATTTCAATAGAGGAAGATGCTTATTAAGTAATAAGCATCTTCTTTAAACAGAGAGGATAAATAAAGAACCATGAAAACGACGATTACAAAGGAAATGCTACGCAAAATAGACCAAGGAGTCCGTCGCAGAGAGGCGATTGCCGGTGGTGCGTGGAACCTACACAAGAATAGAGTTCACCGAGACGCAAAGGACTACAATCGACAGAAGTTCAAGCGCGACCTAGGAGAGGAGCAAATATAAAGATATAATAACTGATATCCCGATAAAACAAAGAGGGCTGGTGTTAACCAGCCCTTTTCTGCGTTTACTCCGTAGATGCAATATTATGCCTTATCCCATACAGACCATATTGCCCCAACTAGAGACATAGCTGAGCCAGCGATTTCAGCCCAAGAAGAGTCGTTTACTGCTCCTTTCGCGATAAGAATACCGCCGATAAAAGTAAGAGCGTGGCGAATAATTCCCATCCACTGATCTTTTGATAGTTTTTTCATGATATAGTTTTATTTTATTTTATCTATCTTTCCTAGCTGGCTCCCCGATCCGCGTGTCTCTTGTCAGAAAAGAGTGTTAACACTTAGACATCCACTTAACATCTATCTGCGTCTCTAGAACTATTTTTAGAAAATGTTTGCCCCGATTTTTGTATTATAATAGTAGTAGTTATATTTACACTATAATCAAAAAATAAAAAGAACTATGAAAAATCAAGAAAAATGGGATGAAATCATCTTAAAAATCGAGGAATTAGGATACGATTTAGATGATATGGTAGAAAAGGACGAATCTGGTGACCCAGTTGAAGAGGAAATCGCAAGTGCGTTATCGGGTTTGAGAATGAGTATCGATCACCTTCGAGAACAGGACATACCCGAGTAATAGAGAATAAAGTTGTTAGGGAGCCCGTCCAATTGGACGGGTTTTTTTGTCACCTTTGGAATCCGGAATCAGGCGCGTCTCTGATCAATCGCATTAAAACTCGAATAATTCGACCCCAGGTCGGCGAGCGTCTCCCAAAAAACTTTCGATAAATTGTTGCCCCGATTTTTGTATTATAGTTATATTGGTTACTTTTACTCTATAATAAAATAAAGAACTATGGTACTGACCCCAATCCAACCCGAAGAGTTACGCAGAGAACTCAACAAACGAGTAGTCCACTTCGCTTTCAAGAAGCTAGACGGGACGCTACGTACAGCCAATGGAACGACTAATCTCGCGAGCGTTCCACACGACAAGCATCCCAAAGGTGCACGTCCAGCGAGCCCAAAGGTAGTCACCTTCTTCGACCTCGACAAGAGAGAGTGGAGAAGTATTAGCGCAACCCAAGAAATCTTTGTAGTATGATAGACACACTAGATATCGAATCAACTCCATACGACGAGCGCTGTGCGCAAGTTGGAGAGTCGGACTACGAGCGCCGCGCAAAGCTCGAGTGCAGCGTGATGCTGGCCCAGCTTGGGCGCCAGTTTGGAGACCCGCCAGACGGGTGCAGCATCCACCGTAAAACCAACCCGCATGACTTTGGCACCTATTATAGTCTAGAGATATGGTTCAACGACGAGCATGAAGAGTGCGTAGACTGGGCGTTTAAAATCGAAGGTAACATGCCCAAGAATTGGGATGAGGAGGCAAAAAAGGAGTTAGCCGAAGATGAATACTATGTAACTGAATATTAATGTTTACTCCGTAGTAAACGCATGCCCGTTGGGAACCTGGGGTCTAGATTAAGTCTAGGCCCCAGAGCTGTTTCTACAGGCAAGCCTTTTTGGAATCCAACTTGACCCCAAGGGCAAAGCGTCTCTGGAATTATTTTTAGGAAATGTTGGCCCCGATTTTTGTCTGATAATAGTAGTAGTTATATTTACACTATAATTAAAAATAATCATGACAGAATCACAAAGAAAAAAACTAAGCAAGATCATCGATCTGAACTGGGACCTTTCTCAAGAGTCCGACATTATGAAGAAGTTTGAAATAGCTAAAGAACTTAGCCGACTGAAGGTGAATCTTCGAGATGACATGGGGTACAAAGAGTATGATACCTTCATGGAAAACGGACGTAAACTGTTTGCACCTAAAAGAGCATAAAATAAGTTTATCCCCGATTTTTGTCTTATTACTATGTTGGTTATATTTACTCTATAATTAAAACTAAAATAAAATGGGAAAAGTAAAAGATAGATTAGAGCAATTTTTAATTGCAGTCGATACTACTGGTGAAGGTCAGCTTCGCGAAATAATGGGAGACGAGTATATTGATACTCCTGGTTACTATAGTATCGAAGGTTCAAACTACGATGGAGTGTTTGACTTTATGCGGTCGAACATGGGTTTATCCGAGTTTGGGAGACTTATTGAATGGTTTGACCAGAATCCAGACAAGGTGGAACAAATTATTGCCCCGATTTTTGGTTATCAAACTTATTAGTTATATTTACTTATAATTAAAAACTAAAACTATGAAGCCAACAAAAAAATCAGTAAACGGAACAAGTTTCCACAACGAAACGGTTAGAGCATCGCTCACCGACCTGCGCCAAATCCTAGGGGAACCAATATATTCAACAAATGATGGCGAAGATAAAGTCAATTTCGAATGGGCAATGGAGACAGATTCAGGTATCCAATTTACCGTGTACGATTGGAAAGAGTATCGTTCGCTGGGTGAGGACGAGATTATAGAGTGGCATATCGGCACGGCGACAAGTATAGAAGCGTTAGTAGCAGTTAATGAAATCGCAGAAGCATTAAACCAACTCGACGAGTAAGAGAACATTAATTTTTAAGTTGATTAGAGGTCAGGTTCATATCTGGCCTTTTTTCATGTTTACTCTGTAGTGAAGCACCTTGCCCGCTGGATACCCCGAGCTCAAGAGCTCCATGGCGCCAAGAGCCCAACTAAGATTTAACAGTTTCCTGTATCCAATGTCTCTTGAATTATTTTTAGGAAATGTTGGCCCCGATTTTTGTCTTATAATAGTAGTGGTTATATTTACACTGTAATTAAAAGCTATGACAACACTACACGAAGTACACGAAATAATTCGTCAACAGGTCAGAGAGTTTATGGAAAGAAACCATATCTTGGCAGGCATAACTCACCTATTCATCGATGATGAATATCGAGAGCACATCATCACTTGCGGCACGAACATCCTGTGCACGAAATACGGGATAGGTTATCCGGGTGGTAGCTTTGTGCAAGCGGTTGTAGACAACGATTTGCGAGAGACGTTTGCTAGGGCGGACAGCACCAATGTAGAAGCGATAAAGTTCTATTGTCTACTGATGTATAACGTATCACCTAACATACCTAACGACTATGCAGGCTAGACAACTAAAGACATTGATAATTGCAGGCGGCATTGATCGAGCTCGACAGCTGCTGAAGAAGCTTAGCCTTAGAGACAGGCTTCCCTTGCTTGCAGAACTCGTGCCCACCGCTAGAGTCGAGCAAAAAGTATTTGTATTCTTACGCGACCACTTTATGGTAGAGGTTACTGCATTATCGCAGTGCGAGTGGAATGCTGAGAAGGCAGAAGAATTATATAATAAAACAAAAGGTTTACTCCGTAGTTAAGATATATGACACTATCAGAATACATCAACCAGTCTGAACCAAAGTTTAGACCTACTGTAAAACTAGAGACTAACGAAGTGGACTGCAGCGAATGGGTTGGCAAATATCCGCGCATGCGTTGCGTCGTCGTGAAACACTATGAATACACCTATATACAAAAGGAAGGAGACCCTACGTTATGGGTGCATGACGACCATGGAAATCCACGCGATCGTTCAGTGTTTAATGTAAACTCATAGTATACAAAGAATTAACGAATTACAAGCCGAGCCAAACAGCTCGGCTTTTTTTGTAATAAATGTTCTATATCATAGACCCCGGTAGGAGCGCGTCTCTGCAAAAACTTTCAAGAATCTTTAGCCCCGATTTTTGTCTTATTATGATAGTATGTATATTTACACTGTAATTAAACATAAAGACTATGCTTATAATAAAAGGAGGTCGTTTACAAAGAGTCGACCAGCTTGGAAACCTTAAATCCATAATTGCAGAAAACGTGGTCGATTTCGACGAGAACGACGATTATGTTGCCGCAGTGCACAGTAACGGTTCAGTCGTGTTGTACGATGGAGACTTGGGCAGGCTGCGCAGTCGAGTGACTGAAGATGCTCGCCGAGTTAAATTAGAAGACGATGAAATAGTGGTCTTGAAAGAAGACGGCTCGTGGAGGAGATACAATGAAATAGGAAATTTCTTAGGAAGTTATTAAAATTACACATTATGAAAAAGACGTATTCTCAACTTCAATTTGAATTATCTCGATTATTATACCTGCTTCATTCAAGGCATGGTACTGAGGAACCAGACCCATCTGAATTGAAATAAGAAATCAAATAAAAGAGCTTAAGTAAAAGGTTTACATACAGGTTCGAATCCTGTCCTGACTACAAATAAAAAGAAAAAGCGAGCTAAATGCTCGCTTTTTTTGTTTGTAGTAAGTTCAGTATAATTCGGCATCGGTGTGATCCGCGTCTCTGGTTAGGAGTTGATTAGTACAGTGTATTCAGCATCCGAAACTTCGACCGCTATACAGGCTTCGCCTTCTGCACGAAGGAGTCTCTCTAAATTGCCGAACGTTATCCATGCATGTCCACCCAGACCCCAGCTTTTGCCCCAAGAATTCTTGATTCTAAACCTGCGCATTGGTTTATCTACACCATTTATCACATAAGAGTGTCCGCCAACAATTCCGCCGGTAGGCCTAATAAAACCCGTACGATCAGTACGCATCATGCCTGCATACCAGTCAGTGCCCATTACTACTGGTCCAAGAGACAACACTGTATCCGCAATCGTGTCAATGTCATACGCCCAATAGTATGCTTTGACTCTCTTTTGTTGTTGTAGATACTTGACTCCTCCACGAACTGAGGTACCATCATAGTTTTCGCCTGGCCATTCATCAAGCACCTGTGCGCTTTCATAGATTTGTTTTGGAGGTACAATCGGTGCAGCACCGGCATGGCCAATCGGTCCGTCTTCTAGCCAATGTGCCCACGCATAGCCGACACAGTAGGGAGTGTCTCCTTGATTGCCCCACCAACCGTCACTGTCCCAGAGACGTTTTTGCAGGCTGGGCGGCACGCGTAATGGAATAGTATCTTTAATAAGATAATTAAGATCGCGCGGGTCGAGCTTGACCTTACGACCTAATCTCTTTAATTCTATCATATGATTTAGATATTTTTAATTATCTATCTTGGCTCGACACCCTGACCAGTAGTCTCTGCAAAAACTTTTATAAAATTTTAGCCCCGATTTTTGTCTTATAGGTACATTGGTTACTTTTACTATATCAAATTAAGAAAAACTATGTCACACGAGAAATTTACAACCACCGAGCTTGAAAAGAAAGCTGAACAAATCATGAACTCTTTCGACTTTGAAAAGGTGCATGCACACATGGTCGCAGCCGACTGGAAGTGGTCCAACCGCGACGACTCGGCTAGCGAGGTACCGACGGTTGACCGCGTAAAGACTATCGCTAGATATCTGCTTACGAATGTTATATGGGATACTCGTCCTGTAATAAACTGTTCGACTGGCGGGTTCGCCGCCTACAAACTGCCTTGGGGCTTACAATTACATTTCACACTAACCAATTCACACGCATAAAACTATGGGAGCAGGAAATCCAAAACTTAAGTCCTTCGATAACGATCGTTACGAACCGACCACTTACTTCGCAGACTTCACCTTTGGCGGAGACGATGAATTCGAGATGCAAATGAATCTTGACGACTTCATCATTAACGTTGCAGCCGACCTTAAACTGAAGGAAATTCCTTTGAGGCAGAAGGGCAACTACTATCCCGAGCTGAGCTGTGCCTTTCGAGAGGGCGGCATAGTCATAGCCGAAGGAGACCGAGCACTGCTCATCACCGAGAGCGGAGCAGAATACCACCACTTTCCAATGGCAATCGTTCCCAACTTCAAGTTCGAAGACTTTGAGGAAGAGGATGCAGAGACTGCTGAGCACCGCTGGCAGGAGGAGCTGTCCAAGTTCGAGCAGGAAAAGGAGACGATCTTTAAGAGCATGATGGAGTACTATCCAGAGATGAGTCAGCGTGCTGGTGCTTGGTGCTCAGCACCAGTAGCTGAAATAGTGTCTACTCCGTAGTAAAAAGTTTAGCCCCGATTTTTGTAGGTCGGGGCTATTAGTTATATTTACACTGTAATTCAAATAAAAACTTATTATGGCAGAAGAAACTTATTACAAAGACAAGCAGTCAGGAAGAATCGTGACTAAGTCTGAAATGTTGGACATGGTGGATGATGATGACCAATTGGCTTCCTTCTATCTAATTGAAGTGGAGGACCTCGATAATCCTAAGCATATCTTTTGTACTGTAGTAACAAGCGATCAGTTCGACAGTCCCATGATATTTCATACAACGACTGACAGCCAGGAAAAAGCAAACGACCGTGCCAGAGAGGAGCTGAAGGAGCTGGGCTGGAACCCAGACAAAGGCTTTGAAATCTTTAGCTTTGCGGTAAACAAGAACGATATCACCGAAATCTAATATGGGAAAAAAGATGATAGCATATCATGCTACTTCGGCAAAGAACGTACGTAGCATCAAGAAGAAGGGATTGTTTTCACAATGGGAAGGAGTCTATCTTACTGATTCAGAGGAGAGTGCAGCTCGCTGGATAGGCTTTCGCTTAAGAGCAATGGGCGAAACAAAAATGGCAGTGATCAAGGTCGAGGTCGACGAGGAGAAGTGCGAGCCTGGCACGGACCACAGCCCAATAATGGAGAAGTTATTTGGTGTAGGTAAGAGCATCCTCCACCAAGAGACCATACCCGCTTCGCAGATACTAGATATTATTTTATATCAACTTAATCCTGACAAGGCATGACAAATATTACATGGGAAAAGCTTAGAGACAGGCACATCAAGGGAGTCTGCACCGAAGGAGACATATGGATTCGAATAGGCCGTAACGACAAAGTAATTGGTCTTTATACTCTGTTTGGAGAGACAGAAAAGTATCTGCCATTTGATGAGCACGAAGAAGACCCTGAATTCATGAAGCTTCAAGCAGAAGAGATATTAAGTAATTACATATTTACAAAGAACCTTGCAGATAAAGAGAAAACCTATAAGAAATGTAGAGTATAATAATAAGTATGACAATATATTTTTCTTGGTTGACTGCCCCTTATGGGGCATTTTTTATTTACTCAAATTTAAACACCGGTTTAAGCGCGTCTCTGGAAAAAAGTTTAAAAAAGTTTTGCCCCGATTTTTGGGTTTCAAATTAATTGGTGATATTTACATAACATTAAAAAATAGAGATATATGTCAACACATAAAACGTTTAAGTCAATGAAATGTAAGCAGTGTAACGAGACTGTAGAAAAACTAGACCATTCGACTGCGTCTGTCGTTTGCTGGAGATGCGTTATCCAATTGGTACGTGGTACTAAATGCGAAGACGGTATCGACCCGTTTAAGGCACCTGCTGAAGATAAAAAAGATTAAAAATATTTTAGCCCCGATTTTACAATATCAAATATATTAGTTAGTTTTACTCTATCAAATTAAAAAAGATATTATGTCATTCGAAACATCAGACAATCTGCCAAAGTATTTTCGTTCCATCGCTAAGCTTAAACCGTTAAGCATTGAAGAGGAACATGCATTAGCAGTTCGCATTCAGGCTGGAGACCAGCTTGCAATCCACACATTAGTGCGACACAACCTTCGCATCGTGGTTACCATCGCTAATCGTCATATTGGACAGGGAGTCGCGATCGATGACTTGATTCAGGAAGGCAACCTTGGCTTATATGAAGCCGCACAAAGGTTTGATCCAAAGAGCGATGCTAGATTCATCAGCTATGCCCAGCTATGGGTACGTAAGAGAATCAATGAAGCGGTCGTTGCGTACGGTCGTATCGTGAGACTGCCACACAATCAAGAGTACGATATCTACAAGGCGAAGATGGCCGGTGAAGAGGTACATGAGATTTCCAGTGTAGAGATCGATGCACCAATCGGTGAGGAAGGTGATTCAACAATCGGTGATATAATCTTAAGCGAAGCACCAGAGGTAATGTTAAGGGCAGACCTCGATCATGCAAAGCACAAGGTAAAATCAATGTTATTGGTGTTGAAGCTACGTGACCGTGAAATAATCTGTGCCTACTTTGGAATCGACCGTGAGTATGCAATGCCGACTGACATTATAGCTGACCGTTATCAAATGACGAATGTTCGAGTGTGCCAAATAGTAAAGGGCGCAATCACTAAAATGAAGGAGGTTGCATAATGGCTATGGTATACGACGGCGATCAAGAGATCAGCATGAAAGAATCTGACATCCTACAATTAGATGCATTAACCGCGATACGCTACTACAAGATGACAGAAATCTATTACTCCGTAGTAAAGAAAGAATATGAGATCACGCTGAGTCATGCATACCTGATGTTAAGAGACGTAATAAAAGAAGGGCGTGACCTACTCTTTAAAAGACTGGAAGACGAGATCGGCACCGACCGTGCCGCACTAGTTGCAGCAGACATCCTATTAAAAATAAGACTATCCGATGATTAAAAATACTATTTATTATTTACTGGCAATTGCCGGCTTGGGTCTAACGATCAATTATATTGTCAATCACAACAGGCCTGCTGATCACTCCGTAGTAATCGATCCTCGACTGGTGCAATACGTCGAGGAGTGGAAGAGCGACATGCGTGCCAATGGATTCGATCCCGACAAGTCAGTGGCCTCACTAAGGTCAGTATCGATAGAGAGTCTAGATGACGAGCGATTGGGTAATACCTGGATATACGAACACCGAATAGTCGTAAGTCCCAGTGCTTTCGAGTATGGAGACGCAACCGTCAGGGCAGTCGTGTACCATGAGTTGGGTCACTATGTG
>Ga0209596_1002132_pt1 | contig 16453 bp, 10 predicted proteins | sample M_130807_MF_Meta_FD_187314 | JGI IMG/M metagenome (GOLD analysis project Ga0209596, IMG submission 187314) | Freshwater microbial communities from Lake Montjoie, Canada to study carbon cycling - M_130807_MF_MetaG (SPAdes) (version 2) | ecosystem: Environmental > Aquatic > Freshwater > Lake... | reverse complement strand
ATGGTTTTTACCCCGATTAGATTTCCCCTTACCACCCTTAGAACTAAACCAGACTATTGGTTTACCAGATACCCAACCTTGGTGTTGAGGTGCTGCTTCTGCTGCTGTTGATGCTGCTTCTGCTGATGTTGATGCTGCTTCTGCTGCTGTTGATGCTGCTGTTTCTGCTGCTGATGTTTCTGCTTTTGCTGTTTCTGCTTTTGCTTTTGCTGATTCTATTGATGATTCTCTTACTGCTTTTACGATTCCGTTTAATTTTATTATTTTCGAACGGTCAACTGGTTGACTCTTCCTTACGAAGGGACTCATCTGTTAATTATATATAATAATCAGTAAATTATGAAAAGTATATAATAATACTATATATTTTCAATTTACAATTAATTTTACCGATTATGATAATAATACGCTGCATATCCCAACCCAGCCATGATAATCAAATAGACCAGTTTCTCTCGGTATTTCAATTCCTCTAATATCTGGATGGGTTTCGGCCGGTAGTGTAAATAATATCTCTCGAGTGCGTCGTGTAAAGGCATCTCATCCTTCATCAACAGGACATTATACCGATTATGAATGAAATGGACCCACTTAATAAACGATGTCCGACTATCTAAATAAGGCGTGACAGGATACTTATCCAACATACGACTAAACTCCGATGACATCTCTGGGTCAGGAATAAACATCGCGAAATTCTGTATAAAATCGTAATACTTTTTACGCGTCACATCATTGACGTGGTCGGGGTAATTCACCGCGACGGACATTAAAAAGAACCAGTAATGTGGTCCCCACACAGCGGCGTCTAGTTTTAACATTCAGCGTGCGTATGTGCGTGCGAACAAATACGCCTTACTATGAAATAACATAAAAACAATGACATAAATACGGTAAATGAGTATGTCAGAAGACGTTGCGGTTGGGGTAGAAGTGTCATCGTTGACGCCTCTACCTATAGACGAAATTACAAAAATACATAACCCTAAATCCGCATTGTCGTATATTGAAATGAGCCAATTAAAAGCATCTACAACCCCACAACTGATGCGAACACATCCATATTCTCCATATAAATCCACACATACTGCCTCTGCTGCCGCTACTGCCGCTACTGCCGCTGCTGCCGCTACCGGCTCTACGGGCCATATAGCCGCACAGACACCAGCAGCATCAGAGAACAAATATTTCTGTAATAATTGTAATCGGAATAATCATGTATATAACAATTGCCGTGCACCCATCACAAGCATCGGCGTTATCGCATTCCGGTGCGGCGATTCCGGACCTGAATATTTGATGATACGGCGTCGCGATTCATTCGGGTTCGTTGATTTTGTGCGAGGCAAATATTCGCTACACGATGAAGCATATATCCAGCGTATTATCGACGAAATGACCGTCCATGAAAAGGCGAACCTGATGCGTCTTACCTTCGAGCAGTTATGGAAATTGTTATGGGGCGATTATACGCGCGGAAGCCAATACAAGAACGAGGAAATGGTGTCATTTGAAAAGTATCGACAAGTACTCGGAGGTATACGCACAAAAGACGGGCGTGTGAAAAATCTCCAGCAATTCATCGATGATTCGAAGACGCGTTGGAATGAAACGGAATGGGGGTTTCCGAAAGGCAGGCGGAATTATAATGAAAAGGATATTTCGTGTGCGCTGCGTGAATGCCTGGAAGAAACGGGGTATGATATTACGGCCGACAACGTAATCCAGAATATCGCGCCATATGAAGAGATATTTATGGGGTCAGATATGAAATGCTATAAGCAGAAATATTTCCTGGCGATGGTGGATTTAGAAAAGAAGCCGAAAACCGCACACGATATTATGGAAGTCGGGCTGATGAAATGGGCCCCTTTCGACGAATGTATACAGATGATAAGGCCTTACAATTTAGAAAAGATTGGGATTATTCGCAAAATCAATAACATTCTAAGTAAATATCGCATTTACTGAATATCGTATCGGTCCTTTTATTTCGTATAGTTATATAAAGGGGAAAGTATTCAAATAATAATAGAAGAATAGAATAGTAGTATGAATGCTGAAGATGAAAATATACCGATGGAATTGGTGATGGCGGAAGCCGGTGGTGGTGGTGGCGGTGGCGGCGGCGGAGGTGCAGTGATGCCTGTACCCGTGACCGCACCCGTGACCGCACCAGCAGCGCAGAAACGAACAATTAAACCAAAAAGAACTGGCACTGGAGCAGGCGTAATGGCACAGCCCCCCCCCGAATCAAACGCATCAGAAATAGCCCGCTTAACAAATGAATTGGACCAGAGTGTGCGATTATTAAAACCCGATGACCTAAATAATCCGTTCAGTAAGGATTTCAATAAATTATTGCTGAAAAAGGAGTTGCTTGAACGTGCGTATACACTTCATGATATCGGGGTACTGCCTGAATCCGGGTCTGAAGACGAAGCCGGTGCCGGTGCCGGTGCCGGTGCCGGTGCCGGTGATGGCCTCTACCCCACCCTAAACGACCCCAATTTCAATACCAAAATCGCCCTTCGTAAAGAATTCTTCGATACCAAGATGGATGTGGATAATGCGGTGAGTGTGGAAGAACAGGCGGAAATCTTATGTAATGCACCATTTGAACTCGCGCCAAACCAGCAATTCGTCCGCAATTTTCTCTCGGTAGAGACACCGTATAACAGCTTGTTATTATACCACGGATTAGGAACGGGGAAGACGTGCTCGGCGATTAGCGTCGCGGAAGAAATGCGTGATTATATGAAACAGATGGGAATATCCCAGCGTATTATTGTGATTGCGTCGCCGAATGTCCAGGAGAATTTCCGGCTTCAGCTCTTTGATGAACGCGAGTTGCGAGAGATTGAGCCGGGAGTATGGAATATACGCGCATGTACCGGGAATAAGTTCATCAAAGAGACCAATCCCATGAATATGAAGGGGCTCACCCGCGATAAAATTGTCAAACAAATCCGGCGCTTGATTTCGTCGCATTATTTATTTTTCGGGTATAACGAGTTTGCGAATTATGTGCGCAATAATGCGGCGAGTATGGGGATATCAAAAGATAATGTCGCGATACAGGAGAAACGCAAAAGGGGCGCGGCGGGCACAGCAGCAGCAGCAGAAGGGGCGAAAAAAGGCCGCAAAACCGCGGCGGATGTCGCGAAGGCTGCCGATGCGGAAATGATGGCGATTGAGACACTTTCCGTCTCTAAATTGCGGAAATTATTCGCGAATACATTGATTATTATTGATGAGGTCCATAATATACGTATCACGGACGATAATCGGGATAAACGTGTGGCGAAGATATTGTTTCAAATCGCGCAGAAAGTCAACAATGTGCGTCTTTTACTGTTATCGGGCACACCAATGTATAATAGTTATAAGGAAATCGTCTGGCTGATTAACCTGATGAACTTGAACGACAAGCGTGCGACGATCGACATCGCGGATGTATTTGATGACCGGGGGAACTTTCGTGTAGACGCAGATGGACGAGAGTCGGGAATGGAACTCCTCGTTCGTAAAGCGACGGGATATCTTTCATTTGTGCGCGGTGAGAACCCGTATACATTTCCGTATCGTATATATCCGAGCGAACACTCGCCGGAATATTCACTTCTAGCACGAATGCGCGGAGGAGGCGGCCATGCTTACCCGCGAACCCAACTCAACGGCAAACATATCGACCAACCCATCGAACATATCGACGCGTATATGACATCGGTGGGTGATATTCAAGAGGCCGCATATCGGTATATTATATCCGACATGAAGGCGTCATATATTTTCAAGAAGTCGGCAATGGCACGGCGGAAAGTCGCGGCGGCGGCGGCGGCGGGGACGGCGGATGTTCCTCCCGCAAAAAAGGCAGGCAAAAAGGGCGCCGCCGCCGCAGCAGCCGTCCCCGCCGCAATCGACGATAAAACCGTTATTGAATCCGCCAATTTCCCCTCTTTCGAAAACATGGATACCATCGGATACGCCATCGTCCAGCGACCGCTCGAAGCACTGAATATCGTCTATCCGCATTCGTCACTCATCGATTATATCAATGACCCCGATAGTGGCGAGTTCGATGTCGCGTCATGTATCGGAAAGGAAGGTCTGCGCCAAATAATGACGTATACGGAAGGAGGTAATCCACCCGCGCGTCAAAACTTCGAATATCGCCCCGAATTTCTCCGGACATTTAAATTACCCGACGGCGAGAAAACGACAAAGACATCGGCGCGAATTTTTGCGCCGGACAATATCGGGCGATACTCCGCGAAAATCAAGAGTATCTGTGATAAAGTCCTCGTGAGCGATGGTATTATACTTGCGTATAGTCAGTATATCGACGGCGGGGTTGTGCCTATTGCCCTCGCACTGGAAGAGATCGGGTTTACACGGTATAGTGTCCGCGGCGGGAATTCGTCGCTGTTCCAGAGCAAACCCGTGCCAAGTATCGACGCAATCACATTTTTACCGCAAAAACAGCACCAAGCACAATTCCCAGGCCAATCCTTTCGCCCGGCGCGGTATTCAGTCATTACAGGTGACCCCACGATTTCACCGGACAATTTATTCGAATTGAAGGCACTGACGAGCGAGGATAATACAAACGGTGAGAATGTGAAAGTCGTTATTATTTCCGTGGCGGGCGCGGAAGGGCTGGATTTCAAGAATATTCGGCAAGTCCATATTTTGGAACCCTGGTATAATATGAATTTACTGGAGCAGATTATTGGTCGTGCGATTCGGAACTGTAGCCATAAAAACTTGCCGTTTTCGCGGCGGAATGTGGAATTGTATTTATATGGTTCCATGTTATCCAATGAAGAAATAGAGGCAATCGACCTGTATTTGTATCGCCTATCCGAATTTAAAGCGGTGAAAATCGGCGCGGTTTCGCGTGTATTGCGGACGACGGCGGTGGACTGTTTGCTGAATATTCAGCATAATACGCAAACCGCCGCGGAATTGAACCAGGTTGTGAAACAACAACTCGCGTCTCGTAAACAAATCGATTATCAGGTGGGGGCGCGTCCATTTTCCGCGTTGTGCGATTATATGGAGCGGTGCGAATATACCTGCCGGCCGACATTTTCAAATGGGAAGCCGATACAGGAACAGAGCGAATTGTATGGTATCGGAGACGACAGCGACAGCGACAGCGACAGCGACAGCGACGCGGAGGGCGACGAGGGCCGCAAACGCAACGACAGCGATGTTCGCCTGGATACATTTAACGAGAAATTCATGTCGATGAATATCGATAAAATCATCCACAAAATCCGGGATTTATATAAAGAATCGTTCTTCTATAAGAAAACGGGCCCGAACGGGATTATCGCTCACGTGAATGCGACGCGCCCATACCCCATCGCACAAATCAATCTCGCATTGACACAGATGGTGAATGAATCAAACGAATATATCACGGATAAATACGGGCGTCTTGGACGACTGGTGAATGTGGGTATCTATTACTTATTTCAACCGATAGAACTCAACGACCCGCGTGTGAGTATTCACGAACGAAGCACGCCCATCCCGTATAAACACGAAAATGTAGAATATCCTCTTCCATTAGAAGTTAGCGATACTCACGTGGATATAAAGCCCACTGGCGAAAGCGGTGGCGTGGGGGCGGCGGCGTCGTCATCAGCGACGACGAGAAACGAAACGGTTGCTGCTGCTGTGAATAAGATGTTAGCGTCGTCAGCGGCGCCATCCGCGGCACCATCCGCGGCACCATCCGCGGCACCATCCGCGGCGCCATCCGCGGCACCGTCGGGTGTAATCGCGGGAGAAAGCGCAGCAGCCGACGACGATACTCTAGAGCTATTGCGGTTATTAGAAGAAACATTCGAGACATGCCGTGTTGTCCACGAGAAACCCACGAAAACACAAGATGAATGGTATTATTATTGCGGTAAGGTTATCGAACAACTCTCTCAAACCGAGGAGTTTCATATTACAAAAGACCAATTATACGAGTTGGTTATTGCGAATCTGTTAGAGCATTTGTTTATCGGCGACAGCATCAAACTCATTAATTATTTATACCACAAGAACAATAATTCTATGACGCGACGAGCCGGCAGCATTCAACCATTATCGCAGTTTGAGCAAATGATATTGAACTATTATTCGCAGCAAATCATCCATCGGGTTCTTGGTGGAAAACGGGCGGCGGCCGCAGCAGCAGCAGCAGCAGGAGCCGCAGCAGCAGGAGCCGCAGGACCGGAAGATATGGGAATGATGCTTTTTCACGAAAAGAAAGACCAATTCGAGCTTATTGTTCTACGTTATGATACACCGGAGTGGGTCGTCGCGGAACCAGAAGATACGCGTGATTTTACATCGCTTTTAGCAAAGTTACAAACGACGCAAATCCAAACGATGAATATGATTGTCGGGTTTATTTCGTTTTTCAAACGCGAATACCTGATTTTCAAGGTGAAAATGATGAAAAAGAAACGCGACAAAGGCGCCCGATGCGACCAATCAGGTAAAACAGATACAATCACAATGATTAATAGTATCTTGGCGATGTATACAGAGACGCAAGGTGACGAATATAAACTAACGATTGAAAACACCAAACATCGCACCCAGAAGGAATTATGCGTCTTCCAGGAATTTTTACTGCGGACCTTCCAGGCGAACAATGTAAATGGGAAAAAGTGGTTTTTCACACCGGGCGAGACATTACTGTGTAATATCGAGAAATTATATACAGAGGATTAATTTCGAGAAATTACATACCGGCGACTAATTTCGAGAAATATAATACTAATATAATATAATACATAAAGCATATTAGTATTATATAATAAAATGTCAGCATTAGGGGGAGGAGGAGGAGTAAAACAATACGCGTCCCTTTCGAAATATCCAGGGGGCGGTGGCGGTGGCGGTGGCGGTGGCGGTGCTGCCGTCCAAGCCAAAAGCGCATTTGGTATCTATACCGCAATATTATTAACACGTAAAATACGAATCCCTTTCCAGATTATCGGGCGTAACATAAAAGATACACTCGAACACATTCTCTCGAAAATGGTGGAAGGAAAGTGTATGGCCGAAGGATTTATTCGCCCGGGAAGCGTGAAAATCCTCACATATTCAAACGGTTTCCTCTACGGAAAACACGCGATATTTGATGTCGTGTATGAATGTCAAGCGTGTTCTCTTGTTGAAGGCGTTGTATTCAAATGTGTCGTGAAAAATATAACCCTGGCAGGTATTCGCGCCGTTTTAAATGAACCGAAAACCCCGGTGGTTGTATTCGTCGCACGAGACCATCATTTCGACAGGCCGGATTTTACGCGTATTCAGGAAGAGGAAGAGATACGTATTCGCGTAATAGGCCAGCGCTTTGAAATCGGCGATGAGGCGATATCGGTGATAGGTGAACTCGTGTAATAGATTGTATATGTATACAGTATACAGTATACAGTATACTGTATACCGTCATGCGCCCCACCGATAATAAAGAATACGTATTTACATGTCTTCATTGTAATGAACCATTTGTAATCCATCACACCGACTTCAACTGTAAAATATTGAGACATGGTGCGTATAAGCATAATCATCAACCGATAAATCCACATGCGTCAAAAGAAGAATGCGATGCTCTTGTTGCTAGTGGGCAAATATATGGATGTGCTGGACCGCTTCTTATTACGAAAGGCAGTGCCGCCCCCGCCGCGACCGCCGACAGTGATTACACTGTTACTATATGCGATTACATATAATAATGACGCATTGTTGAGTCGTTATTATTATCAAAATAACTCAATAAAATTGATAAAGATATAAACAAAATGTAATAATTGATATACCCATTATTGTTCCGTGATGGCAACTCTTGTTATTCGTCCCAAAAGAAAGACGGCGAGTAAAAAGACCGTGCCAGAACCAGAGCCGGTGGCGGAGCCCGAACCTGTAGCGGAGCCCGTCGTTGTGCCTGTCGCAACCGTCGTCCCTGTCGTGACGTCGTCATATTGCGACGAGAGTCTGTTTCATCAAGCACAAATCAAGCGGACGATTATCGTTCCGTTCTATAAAATCAGTCACCTGAACAAGGATATAAAGAGTCTTTTACATGATGAAATGGCTGCGCGATATGAAGGCAAATGTTCGATGGAAGGATATGTTTGCCCCGGGTCTATTTCCATTTTCAGGTATTCGTGTGGAACATTATCCGCGGGAAATATCCGATATGATGTCGTCGCTGATTGCCTGGTGTGTTTACCGGACGAGCATACGCAAATCAAATGTGTCGCGAAAACAATCACCCAAGCGGGGATTCGCGGGATTGCGACCAAATTACAAGTGGGGAGCGTATCGCCGATTGAAGTGTTCTTGTCCCGTGATATGAATATCCGAAACAACGAACTATTCTGTCGGGTGGAAGAAGGCGACATATTGACAGTTGAAATCATCGGGCGACGGTTCGTGTTAAATGACACGCATGTTACGATTATTGCGTTGTTATTACACGCGGAGTAATGACGCGGAATAATATATAAAGATTTGGTCGTCAATAATGATAATACTCCGCTCGGCTCACTCCGCTCATTCCATTCCATTCGCTATGGTGAAACACCCCCCCAATGACATTTCTATTGCGAGTTTAAGTAAAATGAATGAAATCCAAACCATCGCCCAGCATGTTGAAACGAAAACAAACTACTTGATGATGTTGAAGGACGGTATTGAACGGATGCCTGTAGTTCATCAAGTCGAAGTCTTGCGGATTCTGACAGGAAAATCAGTAAATATAAACGAGAATAAGAATGGTATTTTTATTAATATCACCAAACTAAACGACGAGACGCTCGTACAGTTGGAAGAGTATATGAAATACGTTATCAAACAAGAAGAACAACTTAGCGAAGTCGAGCATCAAAAGGAACTCATCACGAAGGAGTATTTCGATTGTAAAGCATAGGCGTACCGCCTGCGTGCGTGTGGGCACAAGGCATAAAGACAATATGATATATTAGTATAACCTGGTCAGCCACTATGACGACGACGATAATTCCGTGTGTATATAACTCTTTTTCATTTACACGAAATAATATATTAGAAGATATGTGTATTCTTGATATTCAATCGACACGTAGCCATTCCGCACCGCACGCACAGCCCGCACCGCACGCACAGCCCGCACCGCCCACGCCCGCACCGCCGCCGCAGAACAGTATTGTCACTGTGTCGGACACGGACACGGACTCCGACTCCGAATCTGACTCCGTATCCGACAGCGACACCGCCGTCGCACCACCCGCCGTCGCATTCGATTTAACAACGATGTCAAAGTATCTGTATACGCCTAATGTAAAAAACGACACACTATTATGGTGTGCTTATATTATGATTCGCGGTATTGAAAAGTTCGAATGTGTTGAAAATCATTACACGGAATCTAACGCCTTTAAGTTCCAAATGGTGGATTATATCCGCGCAAGAAAGACGTTATTGAAACCGCATAAAATCTCCGCTTCGTCGGTAGAAGAAAGTCTCGTTCATAAGCCTTATATCAACCTGGAAACATTCCAGGGTATCGCGGTGTGTTATAATCTCTCGGTGTGTATTATCCAAGATCGTAAAATCTTTGAAGTTGGGCGTTCGGACAATGACAAGAATACATTTATCTTGGAGAAAATCCGGGGGAAGTTTGGGGTGTATCTCGGGATGGCAGGTACAGCCATGAAATCCGCGTTATTGGCACACGTAAGAGATACATATTGGAGTATGGAGAATATATCGTCGCCCATCCGGTCGATTTCCGCGTATAAGGTCCAGGACCTCATTGACATATGTAGAAAATTGGAAATACCCGAAACAAAGGTCGTCTTGGGTGATTTCGGGTCCATCGTCAGTCAGAAGAAGAAAACGAAACCGGAGTTATATGAAGATATAGTTCGGATGATAATGTAACGAAATGAACGATGCTGCGCGGGATAAAATTGAAAAATATAATAGATATATGAATAAGTGTATAAATAATTTCCTATTCATATATATAGTAGAATGCCGAGATCCTTTGCGTCATCGGATAAGCAGTCAGAATTTTCCAATATTGTGTCATCCTATTTAGAAAGTCTATTGGATAAAACCGATGGAATACCTGAATTAGAGATACGATTTGGAACGCGCGGAAATCAGCCAACGACGAAACAGAATTTCGATAATGTCATACAGAAGTTGCTGGCGTCGGGTTTCGGCTTTTCCAAAAAGAACGCATATTCGTTGAAAATACAGAATGAATATCTTGACTCTCGTACAGGACAGACCAAGCTATCGCTTATTCGCGCAGAAATCCACGGAATCAATGACGTCCAGAAGTATTGTAAAACGAATATGCCGGACGATAAATACGTATTGTTCACGCAGAAGATGTATGCCCGCAAACCCGGGTCAGGCGCAGGGGCGGCGGGCGCGGCGGGCGGCGGCATCGGCGACATCGGCGACATGACGCCAAGACAGGACACGTCCATCCATCCAGTCATTTTCGACGATTTCAATTTCAAGGTAAGTTATCAGCGCGAGAAACGCATCGCAAATACGTCCACACTCGCGCGCTCGATTTTGAAAACATGGAACGACAACAAGAAGACATTCCGGTATATCAATCGTTCAACGATGACACATCCGGACCTCCCTTTTCAAGTGGATTTGAGTGTCGTGAAGGAGTCACAACGAGACCGCACCGGCTATATTTCCGCGTCTACATTTGACGCGTCGAAAGTCCTAGAGAGCCCGATACGGTATGAAATCGAGATAGAGGTGAATAATGAACTCGTCGGTCCCGGCACATCATTCACCCACCCCAAATATTTACTGGATACTATACGCCGTGTTATAAAAATGGTATTGTCGGGGATTCAAGAAACGAATTACCCCGTTTCATCGGCGGAATTACGCATGATACAGCGTCGTTATTATACACTGATTCATCCGGAAGAAGCCGCGGCCGAGGGTAGGAAATCCGACTCATCATCAGAGTCGTCCGATTCCGAGACGGAAGAAGAACGACATGAGCGTGACCCAGAAAAAAAGGCCGATATGAAAGAGAAACGCCGCCACGCCAAAGAACTGGCATCATCAGATGCCGCCGCTGCCATGGGCGGCACGGGCATACTCCGCCCCAGGCATTTTATCGGCCCATCTTCATTGACGCTCCAAATGCATAATGTTCGCCCATTAAGCCAGGATTCGAAAGTTCCGAATATTCGTATGAATTACTCGGTCACTGAAAAGGCAGACGGGCAACGTAAACTCCTGTTTGTGGCGCCAAAAACTGGGCGCATCTACTTGATCGATATGAACATGAACGTACAATTTACCGGCGCAGTCTCTTTAAATACAAAACTACATAATACGCTAATCGATGGCGAACATATCGTTCATAACAAAAAGGGGGATTTCATCAACCTGTATCTCGCATTCGATGTATACTACGTCCATAAAGCCGATATCCGTGCACGGTTGTTTTACCCCATTAACGAAGATGAGGTTCTTACGAACTTCCGTCTACCGTTATTGGTAAGCGTCATCAAAAACTTACAGGCGAAATGTGTGTCTGGTGGGGCGGATTCGTTGTCGCCGATACGTATCGAGCATAAGCATTTCGAGGTCGCGTCGTCGTCGTCGTCAGGCGGGAAGACCATCTTTGACGGCTGTGCATCTATTTTACGAAAGTGCGCCGAATATCAGTTCGAATATCATACCGACGGACTTATATTTACGCCACTTGACTGCGGCGTAGGCAGTAATACACGCAATGACGGGAATGCGGGACCTCTGTATAAAACCACATGGAATTATTCGTTCAAGTGGAAGCCCGCGGATATGAATACCATCGATTTCCTGGTCACCACCAAGAAGGGCGATGACAACGAGGACCTCGTGAGTAATGTATTCAAATCGGGGCTTGATATGTCGCGGTCTGTCCAAATCCAGCAATATAAAACGCTGGTATTGCGGGTTGGTTATGATGAGCGTAAACACGGGTATATTAATCCGTGTGTGTCGGTGATTGAAGGTCAGGCACCGCCTAGTCACGGACACGGACACGGACACGGACACGGACACGGACGCAACGGCGGCGAAGAATCATCCTTTGCCGGCGCCGAAGAATCATCCGCGGCCGGAGACGGATACAAGCCAGCGCCGTTTTACCCGACGTATCCTTATGATAACGAAGCGCATATTTGTAACATTATGTTGCGACCCGATGAAGCAGGTGTTAGCCAAATGATGACGATTGAAAACGATATTATTCAGGATGAAACGATTGTGGAATTCAGTTACGATGAAACGAAGCCGGTGAATTGGCGTTGGGTGCCGCTTCGTGTTCGCCATGACAAGACGGCAGAGTATCGTGCAGGCGGGAAGAATTATGGAAACGCGTATCATGTCGCGAATAGCAACTGGCATTCGATTCATAATGCGATTACACCGGAGATGATAATGACGGGTGAAGATATCCCCAACGAGCTCGTAAATGACGACGTCTATTACAATCATTCCGCGTCGGGGGGCGGCGGCGGCGGCGGCGGCGGCGGATACGATATCGGCGGCGGCGCAAAAATCAAAACGCTCACGAAGAGTCTCCGTGACTTCCACAACTTATACGTGAAACGCAAGCTGATATTAAGTGTCGCAAAACCGGGAAATACACTCATCGATTTCGCCGTCGGGAAAGGCGGCGATTTACCGAAATGGATTGCTGCGAAACTCGGGTTCGTCTTCGGGATTGATTATTCCAAAGATAACCTGGAGCATAAATTCGACGGAGTCTGTGCTAGGTATCTGGATATCAAAAAGACGAAACACAATGTTCCCGCGGCGATATTTATTCACGGGGATAGCAGTAAAGAGATGCGAACGGGTCAAGCCGCCATCAGCGAACGATACCGGTTAATCACCCGCGCGATATTCGGCGAAGGTGCAAAGGATGCGAGCTTATTAGGTCGCGGGGTTTACCCGCATTACGGTCGTGCCGCTGACGGGTTTGATATTTGCTCGGTACAGTTCGCGATTCACTACTTCTTCGAGAATATCCTGAAACTTCATACCTTCCTTCAAAATGTATCCGAGTGTACGAAATTGGGCGGGTATTTCATCGGGACGTGCTTTGACGGTGTTCGCATCTTTCAGGCACTTTCGCGTTTAGAGAACGGCGGTGAAATCAGCGTTATGGAAGGCGCGGGTAGCGCGGCGGCGGCAGGCAGCGACGTCGAACCACGGAAAATATGGTCGGTCAGTAAGAAATATCATCAGGCAGAATTTGAACCGGATAGCAGCAGTATCGGATATGAAATCGAGGTGTTTCAAGAGTCCATCAACAAAAACACCCGCGAATTCCTCGTGAATTTCGAATATTTGACGCAATTATTAGAGAATTACGGTTTTGATTTGGTCTCACCAGAAGAGGCGGCGACGACCTTGACGTTTCCAATGCAAGATGGAACGGATACCTTTGATGGGATGTTTCATGAGATGGAGGTCGAATGTAAACAGAAGCAATCGCAGCAGCAATCACAACAGTGTCGCAATGAATACGGGTCGGCACTCTTTATGCGCCCGGAGGAAAAACAAATATCGTTTTATAATCGGTATTTCATCTTTCGCAAAAATCGGAATATCAACGCGAAGCATTTGAAGAGCAGTTTCCTTACATATGCGGGGTTACAGGAGGAACAGGACCGGGGCACGGCGGGTGCGGCGGGTGCGGCGGCAGTATTGGACGAATCCACCGAAAAAATCGCATTGGATAAAATCGCACGCGCATCTGTTCCGATTGATGTTGCGTCAAAACCGGCGATTGCGGCACATATTATCAAAAGCCGTGGCGAAGAAGCCGTCGCAGCGGCGGCGGGTGCAGCAGGCACCGGAGCAGTCGTTCGTAAAACAATCAAGGTCAAACCGAAACCGACCGCGGCGGCGGCAAAGAACGCAGAGGCAGAAGCAGTGGCAGCCGCAGAGGCTGCGGCCGTAGAAGACTCAGCCGCGCCAATAGAACAGATTGAAAAGAAGATACATAAACGAACGAAGAAGGCGACAATTATTGAAGATACGCCCGTCCCTCAGGCTCTCCCAGTCGCGGCGAAGAAAGCACCTCGTAAAAAGACCGAAAAGACCGAAAAGACCGAAAAGACATCAACTGCGGCTGCGGCTGCGGCTGCGGCTGCGGCTGCGGAGACAGGAGCATCAGAATCAGATAAGAAAAAGACAAAAAAGAAGCCAGCGGCAGATGACTAGAAAACCAACTTATAACGATTTTATGTCATTATATAATTACCTGTATTCAGGATGTTTAAAAAACCGACAAAGAATTATTTTTTTAATAAAGACGCCCCTATATCGGGTGTGCATGCTACATCCAGTTCAACAGCAGTATCGTCTGCGGTGGGTTCATCGACGTCAGTGTCGCACCAATCCCAATGCCTAAATGTCGGATTATGTTATTATAATCATTTCATTCTGCCCCAAGTCGGGTTATGTCATGATATATCGTCTGGGAATTATATTCCATTGAAACTATCCGTCGAATATAATAATGTGACGGGTCCATATATTTCCGCATCGGTGTATTCGCATTTATGCGATATTAAAGAACAAATTGAAAAATACCAAGAACAGTGGGATAATATTAAGAAATATACTAACCCGTATGAATATATACATACAAATGTATCGGGAAATAAAACGAACATCAGCAAATTGCGGCCATTATCTCGGTCATTCTACAAAATGGTTGAAATTATGACAGGTAATGGCATAATGAATAAGTATCCGATGATAACTGTTCCTGATTCAAAAATGGGAATAAATACATTTCATTTAGCGGAGGGGCCAGGTGGATTTATCGAGGCAATTTCATATATTCGCGGCACAGAATACAATAAGATGCGTGGAGGTATTCCGCCAACAATCGACGGAACCGGGTCGACATCGGCGACCATATCACCGCAGGTCCAAATTTTGAAACGAAATACGGAATTCCACGACGAATATATGAAAGAAATGGATCATCTGAAGCTTTCTCGACGTATCTTTGAAAGTTCAAAACAACAACCTATCGAGGCCCATCACCATCCCCCAATTTACGGTAATGACCGTTATTATGGCATGACCCTTGTCAATGACGACCCGATATGTCCCGGATGGAAGAAGACGCGCACATTTTTAGACCATAACCCGAATGTTATTATTGAAACCGGCGAGGATAAAACGGGGAATCTAATCTCACTGGAGAACTTCCGGTATTGCGCCGCGAAATATAAGAACAAGATGGATATCGTGACTGCGGACGGCGGGTTTGATTTTTCGGTGGATTTCAATAATCAGGAAAATATCGCGACACAATTGATATTATCCGAGGTGTTTTATGCGCTCGCACTCCAGAAACAGGGCGGCACATTTATATTGAAAATATTCGATATTTTTCATAAACCGACGATTGATATTCTGTATTTACTGTCGTATTATTATACGAATGTCATGATAATGAAACCTTATACAAGTCGTGTTGCGAACTCCGAGAAATACGTGATATGTCAGGGGTTTAAAATCGCGGATTCTGCGCCAATCATTCAACAATTCTGTGATATTTTTCCGTCGATCATAATGACGCAGAAGGCGGACGCGGACCAGGACCAAGACACGGCCAGCGACGACGGTGCCGATGGTAACGGCACCGGGTCATTGTCATCGATACTTCCAAGAGAACACGACCTTTATTTCTTGAATAAAATCGAGGAGCTGAATGCGATGATTAGTTATCAGCAAATCGAGAATATCACATCTACATTGGCTATCATCACAAATCACAAGAATGCGGAAAAATTAGAACAGTATAAGAAGACCAATGTCGGGAAATGTATCGCATGGTGCGAGCATTACGGTATTCCTTATCACAAACAGAATATCCTCTTACAGACGACGAATATCTTTCTTCATAGGCCATAGGCCGCGCCACGCCACGCATTACGCACAATAAACGGGTCTAAATATAATGTATGAATATGTATTATCCTGGTAATATACATATTATGCAAAACGCGTTACAATTTATCGTCGGAAATATAAAAAAACCGAAAGAACGGTTCGAGACGATTTTAGAACCATTACAAGCGGTCCTTCAAATCGGGCTTCTTTCTTTTTATCCGATTGGAAGTAAACTGGCGATTCATAACAATATACTTACCGTCCAAGGTCCCGGGTATACCCAGCAAGTGCGGCGGTGGTATAACAACGATAAAAAGGAGGACGTGTTTTACTTATACAATGTATTTTCGCGGTTTCATAAATTTTATAAACATGTGCTTGATGACACGGGCACGGCAGGCACGGGCGAGAATCGAAAACTGTTCTTGTTATTGATTGATTTGGCGAAGATTGGTATTAATAATTTGACACGAACGTATAATCTAACTGACAA
>Ga0209596_1002131_pt1 | contig 16456 bp, 13 predicted proteins | sample M_130807_MF_Meta_FD_187314 | JGI IMG/M metagenome (GOLD analysis project Ga0209596, IMG submission 187314) | Freshwater microbial communities from Lake Montjoie, Canada to study carbon cycling - M_130807_MF_MetaG (SPAdes) (version 2) | ecosystem: Environmental > Aquatic > Freshwater > Lake... | reverse complement strand
GTTGACGCAGGGTAAAAGCATCGAGCAACGCCTGAGTGGGATGTTCGTGCGTTCCATCCCCCGCGTTAATCACGTGGGCATCCATCCAATCGGCGTGTGCCAACCGATGCGGAGCACCCGACATCGAGTGCCGAATGACCACCGCATCCGCACCCATGGCGGCAAGCGTCAGCGCGGTGTCTTTCAAACTCTCGCCTTTGCTCACGCTCGAACCCTTGGCGGAAAAGTTGATGACGTCAGCCGAGAGGCGCTTCGCCGCAGCCTCAAACGAGATGCGGGTACGCGTGGAGTCTTCAAAGAACAAGTTCACGACCGTGCGCCCACGCAGGGTGGGCATCTTTTTAATCGGCATATCCGAGACGCGAGCCAACTCCTCGGCTGTATCGAGAATCTGCAGCGCGGCTTCGCGATTGAGGTCGGTTGTTGAGAGCAGGTGCGCCTTCATCTGGGTGTTCACTGGGCATCCACCCCCAAGACCACGGAATCTTGATCGTCAAGTTCGGTCAATTTCACATGTACAGCTTCGCTTTGGGCCGTCGGAAGATTCTTCCCGACATAGTCAGCACGAATAGGAAGTTCGCGATGTCCACGATCGACCAGGGTGGCCAACTGGATGGCTTGCGGGCGTCCCAGATCGGAGACCGCATCCATCGCGGCGCGAATCGTCCGGCCAGAGAACAACACGTCGTCAACCAAGATGACCACTCGGCCGTCAATGCCTTCGGGAGGAACCTCGGTGCGCGCAAGGGCGCGAGCCGGCTTGAGGCGCAGGTCATCGCGGTACATGGTGATGTCGATTGAGCCCACGGGTACGTGCGAATTATCAATCTCGCTGAGCTTGGCCGCGATCCGTCGCGCCAGTGGGACTCCGCGACTGGGGATTCCGAGCAAGACCAAGTGATCGCAACCCTTGTTGCGTTCTACGATTTCATGAGCGATGCGCGTTAATGCGCGAGAAATATCAGAGGCATCGAGCACTTCGCGGAACGAGTCCGCGGGCCGAGCAGGGACAGCCGTCATGGCCGACCTCCTTCCCCGCCTCACTGGACGGGCCTTAAAGGATGTCACTTCACTCCAGCAGCACCAGAGTGGTTAAAAGATAGCAGGGCACCCAGCTAACTGGGGAAGGCAGGCTGGACTGAACCCACTATTCGCGGTAGGCCAAGGCCTGTTCAGAGACGGCATGCCCCATGACGTGGACGCGCATGGCGTTGGTGCTCCCGGGGATTCCCGGCGGGCTTCCGGCGACAATGACCACGGATGTTTCCCGCTCCACACGCCCCATGTCCAGCAGCGCAGCGTCAACCTGACGCACCATCTGGTCGGTGTGCACAACGGGAGGAACGAGGAAAGTTTCGACTCCCCACACCAGCGTCAGACGATTGCGCACTTGTTCAACGGGCGTGAAGGCATAAATCGGAATCGGCGAACGGTAGCGAGCTACTAAGTGCGCGCTCGTGCCGGTCTGCGTGAAAGCCACCAAGGCTTCAGCGTTAATCGCTGCCCCCACTCTGGTCGCGGCACTAGCAATGGCCTCACCCTTATTACGCGGTTCGGTGTTTACCGCATCCATCTGTTCTAGGGCTTCGCTTTCAACCGCAGAAATGATGCGGGCCATAGTTTCAACGGATGCAATCGGGTGCGCACCAATACTTGTCTCGCCCGAGAGCATCAACGCGTCAGTACCGTCGAGAACAGCATTAGCCACGTCGCTGGCTTCGGCACGCGTTGGACGCGACATTGACACCATGGACTCAAGCATCTGGGTCGCCACAATCACCGGCTTGGCGGCCTCACGAGCCAAAACAATGGCTCGCTTTTGGACCAAAGGCACCATTTCTAGAGGCAATTCCACGCCTAAGTCGCCGCGAGCCACCATGATCGCGTCAAAGCGGTCCACGATTTCCTCTAGAGCGTCCACTGCCTGCGGTTTTTCAATCTTGGCGATCACGGGAACACTGATGCCGACCTCAGTCATGACAGCTTGAACCACATCAAAGTCATCCGCACTACGAACGAAGGACAGCGCCACCCAATCGATGCCGGCCTTGAGCGCCCATCGCAGGTCGTCGTGATCCTTTTCCGACATCGCGGGCACACTCACGGGAACGCCAGGCAAGTTAATGCCCTTGTGGTCGGAAATTCGACCACCTTCAAGAACCATCGTGCGCACCATGGAGCCTTCAACAGAGATCGCTCGTAAGCACACGCGGCCGTCATCAATCAGGATGAGGTCCCCCGCTTGAACATCGCCAGCCAAGCCAGAGTAGGTCGTCGAAGCAATATCGCGCGTTCCCACCACATCATCGGTGGTGATGACGAAGGTGTCTCCCTCGCGAAGCAGGACAGAGCCTTCGGCAAAGGTGCCCAACCGGATCTTGGGGCCTTGAAGGTCGACCAAGATGCCCACACTGCGGCCGGTTTTTGCTGCCGCGTCACGAATTCGCTCCACAACTGCAGCATGCGTGGCCTGGTCACCGTGGCTCATATTCAGGCGAGCCACGTCCATGCCGGCTTCCACCAGCTCAAGAATCTTCTCGGGAGAAGCCGTTGCGGGTCCGATCGTGCAGACGATCTTGGCTCTACGCATATAGACATCTTAGCGCGTGAATGACCTGACTTCAGCCCTGACGCGGGCGTAAAGCGTGAACAACAAACAAACCAACGGCGCTTACACCACAAGTGGGCGATCGGTGGGTCGCACGGGCGACGGCAAATTGGTTTCACCCGTGAGATACGCGTCCACCGCGGATGCGACAGCGCGACCTTCAGCAATGGCCCACACAATCAAGGACTGTCCTCGACCCGCATCGCCCGCGACAAAGATCGAATCCACCGTTGACATGAATTGAGCATCGCGAGCAACATTTCCGCGAGCATCAAGTTCCACACCCAGTTGAGTGACCAACGTTTCCGCCTGTGGCCCTACAAATCCCATGGCCAAGGTGATCAAGTCAGCCGGTAACTGAACTTCAGTGCCGGCGACCGGCTCAAATCGACCGTCAACCATGCGCACTTCAATCAATTCAATACCCGTGACATGCCCCTCGTCGTTGCCGATGAATCGCTGGGTTGAAACAGCGAACATCCGGTCGCCGCCTTCTTCGTGGGCACTGGTGACTCGGTACAGCATCGGATAGGTCGGCCACGGCGCCTCATCGGGACGTTGATCGGCAGGGCGAGGCATGATCTCTAACTGAGTCACCGATGCTGCACCTTGACGATGAGCGGTACCCACACAGTCAGCTCCGGTATCACCACCACCAATAACAATGACGTGCTTGCCCTTGGCGTTAATTGGCGGCTCGACCATGTCGCCTTCCTGCACCCGGTTAGCCCAGGGCAAGTACTCCATGGCTTGGATGATGCCGGTTAGTTCACGACCGGGAACGTCTAAGTCACGCCACGCGGTTGCACCGGTGGCGACAACAATGGCGTCATAGCGAGCGCGCAAGTCTGGCCACGTCACCGACTCACCAATGTCTGATGAGGGACGAAAACGCACACCTTCGGCTTCCATTTGTGCCAATCGCCGATCCAAGTGGTGCTTTTCCATTTTGAATTCGGGAATGCCGTAGCGCAACAGTCCACCGATGCGATCCGCTCGCTCATAGACAGCAACCGTGTGACCGGCACGCGACAACTGCTGAGCCGCGGCCAATCCAGCTGGCCCAGATCCCACAACGGCAACAGTTTTTCCGCTTAAGCGATCAGGGAGCTGTGGCACAACCCAACCTTCATCCCATGCACGATCGATAATTTCGACCTCAACTTGCTTAATCGTGACGGGATCAGCATTGATGCCCAGGACGCATGCTGACTCGCAGGGCGCCGGACACAGCCGACCAGTGAACTCGGGAAAGTTGTTCGTTGCGTGCAACCGCTCAATGGCCGACTGCCAGTCCTGACGCCGAACCAAGTCATTCCATTCGGGAATGAGATTGCCTAGTGGGCAACCGCTGTGGCAAAACGGAATGCCACAGTCCATGCAACGACTCGCCTGTTGTTCCAGCTCACCATTACCGAAGTCTTGATAGACCTCTTTCCAGTCTTGAATCCGTACGTCGACCGGTCGACGAGGCGGAGTCTGTCGAGAGGTTTTAAGGAAACCCTTGGGATCAGCCATTGACTGCCTCCATGATTGCAGTGTTGACATCCTTGCCTGCACGTTCAGCAGCAGCGCTGACCGCCAAAACCTTCTTGTAATCCTTCGGCATGATCTTGCTCAGTCGCTGGACCGAAGCGTCCCAATCCTTCAACAAGGACTCGGCAACCGTGGATTGAGTAAATTCAAAGTGGCGACGAACACTACTGAGGACAAAGGCTGCATCGGTTTCGTCCAAAGTTTCCACATCCACCATCTCAGCATTCACCACCCTGGAATCCAGGTCGAGAATGTAGGTGACGCCACCCGACATTCCAGCAGCGACATTGCGTCCGGTCGGTCCGAGAACAATGACGCGACCACCCGTCATGTATTCACAAGCATGGTCCCCCACGCCTTCGACGACTGCCGTGACACCGGAGTTGCGAACACAAAAGCGCTCGCCGGCAAGACCGCGTAAGAAGATTTCGCCCGAAGTGGCGCCATACGCCACGACGTTGCCGGCAATCACGTTGGTGGCTGCATCAAACGAAGCATTTTCGTCAGGGCGCACGATCAGGCGCCCGCCGGACAAACCCTTACCCAAATAGTCATTGGCATCCCCGAGCAGGCGCAACGTGATTCCTCGTGGAACAAACGCGCCGAAGGACTGGCCCGCGGAACCATTCAAGGTGATATCGATCGTGCCATCAGGCAAGCCGGCGCCGCCATAGCGCTTGGTAACTTCGTAGCCCAGCATGGTGCCGACAGTTCGGTTGACGTTACGCACGGGAATCTGCGCAATAACCGGCTCTGCATACTCAAGAGCTGGAGCCGACAGCGCAATCAACTGGTTGTCGAGAGCCTTGTCCAAGCCATGGTCTTGATCAACTGCATGGTGTCGAGAGGCGCCTTCGGGAAGAGAGGGAACATGCAAGATCGGCTCCAGGTCAAGCCCTGCTGCCTTCCAGTACTGAACCGCATCGAGGGCATCAATTAATTCGGCCTGGCCAACGGCTTCATCAACACTGCGCAATCCCAGCTCGGCAAGGATCTCACGCACTTCCTCGGCAATGTATTCAAAAAAGGTCTGGACGAATTCCGGACGACCGGTAAAGCGCTCGCGCAATACTGGGTTCTGCGTCGCGACACCAACGGGACAGGTGTCCAAGTGGCATACCCGCATCATGACGCAACCCATCACTACCAGCGGGGCGGAAGCAAAACCAAATTCCTCAGCACCCAGCAGCGCGGCAATGACAACGTCGCGGCCGGTCTTCAATTGGCCGTCAGCTTGGACGACTACGCGGTCGCGCAAACCATTGAGCAGCAGGGTTTGTTGCGTTTCCGCCAAGCCCAGCTCCCACGGTGCCCCGGCATGCTTGAGCGACGTCAGTGGCGAAGCACCGGTGCCGCCGTCGTGGCCACTGATCAAGATCACATCTGAGTGCGCCTTGGCTACACCAGCTGCAACGGTTCCCACGCCGACTTCAGCCACAAGCTTGACGTGAATGCGAGCTTGCGGGTTTGCATTCTTGAGGTCGTGGATCAACTGAGCTAAGTCTTCGATGGAGTAAATGTCGTGGTGCGGCGGCGGCGAAATCAATCCCACGCCAGGTGTGGAGTGACGCGTCTTCGCCACCCATGGGTACACCTTGTGGCCAGGCAGTTGGCCGCCCTCGCCAGGCTTGGCACCTTGGGCCATCTTGATCTGAATGTCATCAGCATTGACCAAGTACTCACTGGTGACACCAAATCGACCAGAAGCCACCTGCTTGATCGCCGAACGCTTGCTGTCTCCGCCGGGCAAGGGTTGGTAACGCTCAGGGTCTTCCCCGCCTTCACCGGTGTTGGACTTTCCACCGAGGCGGTTCATTGCGACCGCAAGAGTTTCGTGAGCTTCTTGCGAAATGGATCCGTAGGACATCGCGCCAGTAGAAAAACGCTTCACAATTTCCGAAACTGGCTCGACGTCATCAATGGAGATAGCGGGTCGATCGCCGGTGCGAAGGTGAAAGAGTCCGCGTAACGTCATCAAACGTTCGGACTGGTCATTGACCTTGTTCGTGTACTCCTTGAAGATGTCATAACGACGTGCACGCGTGGCGTGCTGAAGACGAAAGACAGTTTCTGGATCAAAAAGGTGCGGTTCGCCCTCACGACGCCACTGGTATTCGCCACCCACGTTGAGGGTGCGGTGGGCTGGTTGGATTCCACTGCGTGGATGCGCTACCGAATGGCGCTTTTCGACCTCTTCTGCAATGACATCAAGGCCTACCCCGCCCAACTTGCTGGTAGTGCCAACGAAGTAGCGATTGATGACCTCTTGCGACAGGCCGATGCATTCAAAAACCTGAGCGCCTCGGTAGGAGGCAACCGTGGAAATGCCCATCTTGGACATGACCTTGAGCAATCCCTTGCCCAAAGACTTAACCAGGTTCGCCACGGCCTTCTCAGGATCAATGTCAATCACGCCTCGGCGCGCAAGGTCCTCAACCGTCTCCATCGCGAGGTAGGGGTTCACAACAGCAGCGCCATACCCAACGAGCAAGGCAACGTGGTGCACTTCGCGAATGTCTCCGGCTTCGACTACGAGCCCAATCTGCGTTCGAGTCTTTTCGCGAACCAAGTGATGGTGGACCGCTGCCGTCAGAAGCAAAGAAGGAATCGGTGCGAGTTCGCGATCTGAATCACGATCCGACAAGACGATGAAGCGCACACCCTCTGCAATGGACTGGCTAACCTCCGAACAAATTTCATCCAAGCGATCAGCAAGGGCCGGTCCCCCACCATCAACGCGGTAGAGACCATTAATGCGCGTGGCAGCAAAACCGGGCAAGTTACCGTCCTTGTTGACGTGCAAAATCTTGGCCACTTCATCGTTGTTGATCACGGGGAACGGCAAGATGATGCGACGGCATGACGAAGCAGAAGCCTCAAGGAGGTTGCCCTCAGGCCCCAGCTGACTTCCCAGTGCAGTCACCAGCTCTTCACGGATGGCATCCAACGGCGGGTTGGTCACCTGAGCAAAGAGCTGACTGAAGTAATCAAAGAGCAGTCGAGGACGCTCAGAAAGCGCAGCAATCGGGGTGTCCGTTCCCATCGATCCCAAGGGCTCACCACCGGTTAGCGCCATCGGCGTGAGGATGACGCGCAATTCCTCGTCGGTGTACCCAAACATTTGCTGACGGCGCGACACCGACTCGTGGGTGTACACGATGTGCTCACGATCAGGAAGGTCTTCGAGTTTCAAGTGCCCGGCGTGCAGCCAATCTTGATACGGCAACTCGTTAGCCAACGACGACTTGATCTCATCGTCTTCGACGATTCGGTGCTCAACGGTGTCGACCAAGAACATGCGTCCGGGCTGCAAACGACCCTTGCGAACAACGCGGGCTGGATCAATAGAAAGCACTCCGGCTTCACTGGCCAAGACCACGAGCCCATCGTCGGTAACCCAGAAGCGACCAGGGCGCAGGCCATTGCGGTCAAGGACCGCGCCGATAACTGATCCATCGGTGAACGCGACGTTGGCCGGCCCATCCCACGGCTCCATCATTGAAGCGTTGTACTGATAGAACGCTCGGCGACCAGCATCCATCGTGGCGTGGTTTTCCCAGGCTTCCGGAATCATCATCAACACCGAATGCGGGAGCGAACGTCCGCCCAAGTGCAGAAGTTCCAAGACTTCGTCAAAGGATGCAGAATCCGAGCCACCATCGGTACAGATGGGAAAGAGTCGGGACAAGTCGCCCGGGATTACGTCACTGCGCAGGTTGGCTTCGCGAGCGCGCATCCAGTTGCGGTTGCCGTTTACCGTATTGATTTCACCGTTGTGCGCGATCAGGCGGTACGGGTGAGCCAACGGCCACGAGGGGAAGGTGTTGGTCGAAAAGCGCGAGTGCACCAGACCCAATGCCGACTTCATGCGTGAATCGGACAGGTCGGGGAAGAATGGTTCGAGTTGAGAGGTGGTCAACATTCCCTTGTAGACCACCGTGCGGGCCGACAAGCTCGCGAAGTAGACCCCAACTTCACGCTCAGCGCGCTTGCGCAAGCAAAAGGCCAAGCGATCGAGCTCAATGCCACTGCGGCCACCTTGTGCATCAGCAACGAACAACTGCGAAAAGCGTGGTTGGGAAGCAGCGGCAGCGGCACCCACCAGTCCTTCGGTAACCGGAACCTCACGCCAGCCCAGAACCTGGAGGCCTTCTTGCTCAGCGACTCGAGCAATCGCGGCTTTTCCTGATTCTTGCTGGGCATCATCGTTTTCGAAAAAGGCCATACCCACCGCGTAGCTGCCGGCAGCAGGCAAATCAAAGGTGACAACGGCCCGCAAAAACTCATCGGGAACCTGAATCAAGATGCCCGCGCCGTCGCCCGAATCGGGGTCTGATCCGCTGGCACCACGGTGGTCAAGGTTGACCAAAACGGTGATGGCTTGCTCAACGATGGCGCGCGTGGCTTCACCGCTGAGATTGGCTACTAGGCCGACACCGCAAGCATCATGCTCGTCAGTGCCGGTATAGAGCCCCTGCGGGGAAGGAAAAGGCGAAACCATAATGGCCTCTCGTCGTGGTACTCCAAAGGGAGCGAAGGGACGACGCTGGCCCGAAGCAGGATCCCAATCTACCACGGCCTAGCCCGGGGTCTACCCGATCCCAGAACCCACCAAACTGCCCAAGAAATAGGTCACCAGGCCTGCGGCCACGCCGATGCTGGCTTGCCTGAGCCCGCTGTACCACCAACTACGCGTGGTGACGCGGGAAACCGCGGCTCCACAGGCGAACAACGCCACGACGGCCAATACCTGGGACAGAGCCAAAACACTTGAGGTGAGGCCCAGCAGGTACGGCAGCAGCGGAATGATCGCACCCACGGCAAACGAGCCAAATGAGGAAGAAGCTGCCACCCATGCCGAGGGCAAATCGTTGGGGTTGATGCCAATTTCATCGCGAGTGTGAATATCTAGTGCTACCTCAAAGTCAGCGCTAATGGCGGTGGCAAATTCGGTAGCCAAGGGCCGTGGTACCCCTCGCGACACGTAGGACTCGATCAACTCAGCAAGCTCAGCCTCCGGGCGATGGAGCAATTCCAGGCGCTCTGACTCAATTTCGGCCAGCGCAGATTCGACTTGTGACTTCACCGAAACGTATTCACCGGCCGCCATAGAGAAGGCTCCTGCTGCCAGCCCGGCCAGCCCGGCCAAAACAATCGTTGAGCGTGGCGCTCCCCCACCGGCAACACCGGCCATTAGTGCAGCATTAGAAACCAAACCATCCATCGCGCCGAAGACGGCCGGACGCAGCCATCCCCCAGACACGTTGCGATGATCATGCTGGATTTCAACGTTGCGCGCAATGAGGTCGTCATTCATGTGTCAACTCGCCCTCAACTCTCACGCGCTCTAAGGATTCCTCGCGGCCGGGCCTTAATCGTCCCACAAGCACGACATAAAGCAAGGCGGCAATCCCGACGAACATCGCGACCCATTCATTCCACCGCAATCCCAGCAATTCCGGTGATGCGTCAATGCGCAAACTCTCGATTGCGCCACGCCCCAGGCAATAAATCGCGATATACAGCGCAAAAACTCGCCCGTGACCTAGCCGGAATCGACGATCCGCCCACACCACGACCGCAGCGGCTGCTAAACACCATAAGCATTCGTACAAAAACGTTGGATGAAAGGTCGCAAAATCGGTGTAGCCATTGGGTCGAAACTCAGCATCAATTTCTAGCCCCCAGGGCAACGTTGTGGGCCGCCCGAATAACTCTTGGTTAAACCAATTGCCCCAACGCCCGATCGCCTGGGCAACAGCTAAACCAGGGGCAACGGCATCAGCGATTGGCGGAAGGATCAAACCTTTCCTACGAGCTCCAATCCACACTCCCACCGAACCGAAAAGGACAGCACCCCAGATTCCAAGACCGCCCTCCCATACTTTGATGGCACGACCTGGATCGCCGTCTGGTCCAAAGTACGTTCCCCACGATGTCAGGACGTGGTAGATCCGACCCCCAACGATGCCAAATGGAACAGCCCAAATCGCTAGGTCAGCAATTACTCCTGACTGACCACCGCGCGCAACGTATCGTCGATTGCCAATGATGATGGCCGCGAAAATTCCAGCGATAATCGCTAAGGCATAACCTCGAACCGGAAAGAATCCAAGGTTCCACACTCCCTGCGAAGGGCTAGGAATCAAAGCCAGCAGGTGACCTGGTTGGCTCACGCTAAATCCTCACTACCCCAGATAGGAATTACTTAGATGCCTTGGCGATAGCTGCCGCAATGGACTCGTTTGTAATGGGACGCTCGAGTTCCTTACCATTGATGTACAGCGTGGGAGTGGCCGTAACCGGACGGTTCTGTGCTTCACGCTCTACTCCGTTTTGCACCCACTTTTGGTACTTCAATCCCACCACACAGGTTTGGAAATCTTTGGAAGTAATCCCCGCATCTACGCCGAACTGCAAGAGTTGCTGGTCGGTGTATCCGGTGCCCTCTTTTTTCGGCTGGTTGGTGTACACGATGTCGTGGAAGATGAGGAATTTACCCTCATCAGCAGCACACGCTGACGCATTGGCTGAGCGCAGCGATGCGTCGTTATTCAAATTGCGATCCAGGAAGGCCAAAGGGTGATAAACAGCCTTAGCTTTTCCTTGACTCAACAGCTTGTTGACGCCCGCTGACGTGGCATCTTCGAAGGTCTTGCAGGCCGGACACTGGAAGTCTTCGTAAAAGTCGAGCACGGGAGTCTTTGCTCCGGCTGCCTTGACATTGAATTCAGTGTCGCCGCCGCCATTGATGGCGCCAGCACCAATTTCGATGCCATAGGTGGATTCATTCGCACCCTTAGGCAGCGGACCAACGTCAGAGGCACTCTTGCTTTGCTTGCTGACTGAGACTGCAACCAAGATGCCCAAGACAACCACGATGGCAATGGTCGCCCCGCCAAAGATCAAGGACCGACGACGATCGGCAGCTTTTTGAGCTGCACGTTCCGCAGCCAGTCGTGCCTGAGCTTCCGTGCGTGCTTCCTTATCGCCCTTACCCATTGCCGTTCTCCCTATTCCTCGTCGTCTTGCATGAGTTCGTACACCTTGTGCAGGTGTGGCCTAGCAATGGAATCTAGTGCCCACAGAGTGCGTGGCCACACCATAAGCCATATCGCCATGCCCAGTAAAACGAGATCTCGGAAAATCTCTCGGGCATATTCATACTGATTGATCGGGCTAGCGGATGCTCCTCCTGCGTTGAAACACCCACACTCGATGCTTAATCCTCGAGCCCACACCGAAATGATTCCCACGATAAAGACGACCATCAATAGTGCGGCCGCGCTAGCAGCTACCCGAGTGAACAGGCCCACGATCAACAGCACGCCGATCAGGATTTCCAGTGGCGGAAGTGCATACCCCACCACTTCGGCTTGAATCGGTTGCGGAAAGAGGCGATACGCCTTGACGGCAACTGCTGACTGCCCAAGGTCGGTGATCTTTAATCCACCGGCGATCAAGAGCACGATGCCAAGCGAGATCCGCAAGGCAGTTCCCGCGGCAGCCCCATGATCATGCACGTGCGGCAAGGCGCCCTTGAGCGTGTACGTCTGACTCACAACGACCCTCCTGTGCTGGCTAGCCTCTCACGCAGGGTTGGACGATGCCATCCCTCCACGCGTTCCCTACCGAGGTTGGTGCGTTGCAGCGGCCAATTGTCCCGCCAAATCGGCGACCGCCTGGGTTCCGGCGGCTTCACTCTCGGCATCAATGAGCAAGCGAATGAACGCCGACCCAACAATCACCCCATCGGCGTAGGCGGCCACTTCCCGCGCTTGATCAGGGGCGGACACCCCTAGCCCCACAGCGACCGGTGAGGTCGATCGGGCACGAATGCGCTCTACCAGTTCGTGAGCCTTGACGCCCACGGAAGCGCGAGCTCCGGTAACGCCCATGGTTGACGCAGCGTAAATGAAACCCGTGGTGACTTCGGCCACCTTGTCAATACGCTCCACTGGCGATGACGGGGCGACAAGAAAGACAGTTTCAAGACCAGCAGCCTGCGCGGCCGCGGTCCAGGCTGCGGATTCTTCGGGAGTCAAGTCAGGAGTGATCACCCCGGCACCGCCAGCTGCAGCCAAGTCCTGAGCGAATCGCTCTACGCCATAGCGCTCAACAGGGTTCCAATAGGTCATCACCAACGTTGGGGCACCCGTCTTGGCAACTGCGGCGACCGTGGCAAACACATCAGCAATGCGCACACCTGCTTGCAGCGCATGTTCAACGGCTTCTTGAATAACTGGACCGTCCATGACGGGATCGGAGTACGGCAAGCCGATCTCGACAACGTCCACACCGGCCTCGACCATGGCAACAGCCGCCGCAATGCACCCATCAACGCTGGGAAAACCAGCCGGCAGATACCCCACTAGCAAAGCGGAGTCCCGGGCACGAGCAGCTTCAAAAGATGAGCGCAGCGAACTCATGACTGTCCATCACCGTGCAATCCGAACCATGCAGCAGCCGTATCAACGTCCTTGTCGCCACGACCGGACAGGTTGATCAAGATCACTGCGTCAGGACCGAGCTCCTGGCCCAACAGGCAAGCCCCGGCCAGGGCGTGTGCGGACTCGATAGCGGGGATGATTCCTTCGGTGCGGCACAGCCAAGAAAATGCCTGCATGGCTTGAGCATCGGTGATGGGGTGATACTGCGCTCGACCAATGTCATTGAGGTAAGAGTGTTCCGGCCCTACGCCCGGATAGTCCAAGCCCGCCGAAATGGAGTGGGACTCAATCGTTTGACCTTCATCGTCTTGCAAGAGGTACGAACGAGCACCATGCAGAACCCCTGGAGCTCCACCGGTGATCGTCGCTGCATGTCGACCCGTCTCGACTCCATCGCCGCCGGCTTCATAGCCGTGGAGCTGCACGTCTTCGTCGTCCAGGAATGGATGAAAGATGCCAATCGCGTTGGAACCCCCGCCCACACACGCAACAACGGCGGTAGGCAGCTTCCCGGTTAGGTCCAGGACTTGTTGGCGCGCTTCCAATCCGATGCAACGGTGGAAGTCACGCACCATCACAGGGAAGGGATGCGGGCCGGCGACGGTGCCTAAGAGGTAGTGAGTGTCGTCGACATTGGTGACCCAGTCACGCATGGCTTCGTTGATGGCATCCTTCAACGTTTTGCTACCCGTGGTGACGGGAATGACTTCGGCACCCAACAGCTTCATTCGCGCCACATTGAGGGCTTGACGACGAGTGTCTTCTTCCCCCATGTAGACCACACACTCCAGGCCCAACAAAGCAGCCGCTGTTGCGGTGGCCACACCGTGCTGACCAGCACCCGTTTCAGCAATAACGCGCGTCTTGCCCATGCGTTGAGTCAACAGGGCCTGACCGAGCACATTATTGATCTTGTGCGAACCGGTGTGATTGAGGTCTTCGCGCTTGAGCAAGATGCGCGCACCACCGGCATGGGCCGAAAAGCGTGTTGCATCAGTGAGCGGACTAGGGCGTCCCGTGTAAGTGGACTGAAGATTTTGGAAACGGGTTTGGAACTCCGGATCCACCTTGGCTGCTTGATAGGCAGCATGAAGCTCATCGAGCGCAGAAATCAATGCTTCCGGGACAAAGCGACCACCGTAAGGCCCAAAGTGACCCAGCTCGTCGGGAGTGGTGTTTGTCATCTCGCAGCACGTCCATGTTTGATAGCCGGGTGCGCACCAGCAGTGACCAGGTCAGCTACTGCTTCGCGCGGATCGTCAGCGGTAACCAGAGACTCTCCCACCAACACCACATCGGCACCAGCATTGGCATAGGCAATCAAATCGTGCGGACCGCGAATTCCAGATTCGGCAATGCTCAGAACTCCGGCTGGAATGGAAGGGGCAACGCGCGCAAACGTTCCACGATCAACCTCGAGCGTGCGCAGGTCACGAGCATTCACGCCGATAATGCGTGCGCCCGCGTCGACGGCTCGTTTGACTTCATCGCCATCGTGCACCTCAACCAGAGGCGTAAGTCCAATGGATTCAGCCCGCTCAATGAGCGCGACCAACGCATTTTGGTCAAGGGCAGCAACGATGAGCAAGACCAGATCAGCGCCGGCCGCTCGGGCTTCCCACAGTTGGTAACTGGTGACAATGAAGTCCTTGCGAAGGATGGGAATATCTACTGCAGCCCGCACCGCGCTTAAATCAGCCAAGGAGCCACCGAATCGACGTTGCTCGGTTAACACGCTGATGCAGTGAGCGCCACCGGCTTCATAGTGAGCAGCAAGCGTGGCTGGATCGGCAATCTGCGCCAACTCGCCCTTGCTCGGCGACTTTCGCTTGACCTCGGCGATGACCGTGACTCCATCCGACGACAGTGCTGCATAGCCATCGATGGCCGGGGCTTGCTTGGCGGCGGCTGCTTTGAGTTGGTCGATCGAGATTTCTGCTTGGCGAGCGGCAAGGTCAACGCGGACATCCGCGATGATCTCGTTGAGCACGCTCACGGTCACTCCTCTACGCCTGATCGGAAGGAATTGTCTGGTTTGAGCGTAGAGCCATTGGGGCTGACCTGCTGGTTCAGGGTGTGTTGCCTAACGGACGTGGGGTTAGCCGATTCCCGATCCAATAAATGGGACCCCAGGGATGTTGCGCACGACCCAAAAAGCCACGACAAGCCCTAAGAACACATAGATCCACGTTGCCGCGGTCAGCCGTGGACGAGTGATGGATTCACGCGCACTCGAGCGCACCCACGCCACCCAGCGCCACGCTAAAAAGGGCAAGACGGCAACCAACAACACGTTCTGATCCATCGCTGCCCATACGTCGCCTCCGGTGAGCGCATGCAACGCACGAAGCGAACCGCACCCAGGGCAATCAAGGCCGGTTATCGAGCGGAAGATGCATAACGGATAAGCACCATCGGTTTGTGGATCGCGAATGGCAATACACGCCATCAGGGCAACCGCTCCCACACCGACAACCGCCGGCCCGCTGTAGCGGTGCGTGCTCACCCGCTGGATGGCGCTGTGCGTAATGTTCATGGTCACAAGATGGGACCTACAGGCTCGTAGTTGACGAACTAGCACTGTCCGAAACTCCGACCAAAACGGCGAAGAAGAGCCAGACAACACCAAGCACCACAGCAGCAACTGCACTGGCTATAGCGAAATTACGCGCATTGCTTGAGGCCTTGAGTGCGCCTTGCGCGTCTCCCATGGCCCACTTGGAATTGACCTGCGTAGAAAACACGATGGAGACCACGCCTAGTGGAAGACAACAAAGAATCGTGGTCAAGATCGCCCAGACCAAATAGTTGTTCGGTGGCTGACCTGCTCCGTAGCCAAAGCTGGGAGGTCCGCCGTATCCGGGAGGTCCACCAAAGGGCGGGGGCGGGGTGGATGGAGGCGGTGGTGGTGGTGGCGTGGATGGCGGTGGTGGTGTCTCAAAACTCATCGTCGCTCCCCGACTCGATGTCCGACTTCCACCCTAACCACATCGGCGAGCAAATCACGAGAGCAAACTGCCCCTACTTACCTACTGCTGGCGAGGCGCTTGCGGAAACGTCACGCTGAAACAAGCTCCCCCCTCAGGGGCCGCACCTGCGGCCGGCGTTGCCCCTAGGCGGATGGCTAACTTACTCACCAAGGCTAAGCCCACTCCAGATCCGACTTGTCGCACACCGCGATACCGCGAAAACAGCACCGCAGGCTCAAAGGCCACGTCCCAGTCTTGATCAGTGAGCCCAGGGCCACCATCGCGCACTTCAATGCGCATTCCCGATAGATCGTGGCGCAAGGCCAACACGATGGGCGCACCGCTGGGGGTCATCCGCAAGGCATTTTCTGACAGGTTGTCGATGATTTGGCGAAGGCGCATCGGGTCGGTTCGCGTAGACACCGGTGCATCGGGAACTTCGACCGTGTAGCTCACGCCCAGTGGTGCAGAACGATCACTCCACACCAGGCCGGCATCAAGTACCAGTTCCTTAACGTCCACATCCACAATCTCAAGTGGGAAATCTTGCGCGCCAAATCGAGCCAAGTCCAACAAGTCGCTGACCAATCGCTCCAGGCGCAACGATTCACCCAACATGGTGTTGCCCACCTGCGCCACATCGTCACCAGAAATGACGCCGTCAGATAGCGCCTCGGCATAGCCCTTCACAGCGGTCAGCGGGGTGCGCAGTTCATGCGAGATGGAGAGTAGGAATTCACGCTGCCGGCCTTCTGACACATCCAAGGCCGTCGCGAGTTGATTCAGGGCTAGGGCAAGTTCTGCGACTTCCTGCGCACCATCCACATCAAGGCGAATATCGCGAGCCCCGGTCGCCAAACGCTGAGCTGCCTTTGATGACCGCTTGATGGCCG
>Ga0209596_1002129_pt1 | contig 16465 bp, 18 predicted proteins | sample M_130807_MF_Meta_FD_187314 | JGI IMG/M metagenome (GOLD analysis project Ga0209596, IMG submission 187314) | Freshwater microbial communities from Lake Montjoie, Canada to study carbon cycling - M_130807_MF_MetaG (SPAdes) (version 2) | ecosystem: Environmental > Aquatic > Freshwater > Lake... | reverse complement strand
GCAAAAAGAAGATTATTTTTTTATTATTTTAAATTTTTATGGAAATTGGCCTAAAGCAATTCAAGCCACAGCCGATCAACGCGCAAGGGCTTTCCTTCGTGTTATTGAAAAATGGGAGGGGGAATGAGCGACAAACTGAGAGAGGCCGCGAAAGCGGTAGGGGATGCAAAGGATATTCTTTTCCTCCGCGAAATGAGTGTGCATGACAAGGTTTATCTGCGGCTGGAAGATGCGATCAACGCCCTTAAAGCCGCGCTTGCGGAACCAGCCATTAAGGATTCCTTAACAACTCAACGTCCGTGGGTTGGGCTGACGGATGGGGAAATCCTTGAAATGTTTGGTGTTGTTGGAACGTCTGGCTCAGATATAAATCCACGGGGGCTATTGAAAGATACAAGGCGCATTGAAGCCAAGCTAAAGGAAAAGAACGGTGGATAAAGACAAGGCAATTAAACTGGCATACGAGGTGCTGCAATACATACACGAAGGCGCACTTACTCAAGGCGCACACACAGGCATATCGTGGCGGGATGTGGCAATCAGAGCAAAGCCAGCCCTAACCGCTATAGAAGAAGCATTGGCGCAATCAAAACATACGCCGACGTTGGGGGTTATGGTGGCTAATCACGATCAGCAGATAAAAGACATTATCGCGCATCTATTGGAACTCAAGCCGTTGAACATGCAACAAAGATATGAGGCCCAAATCTTGAGGAGCCGTGAGGATACTTTAAACGCCGCAGGGTTTTATCGGAAGAAGGAATGGATTGGTTTGACTGAGCAAGATGTAGAAACAATCAAAAAGAACTCCATCACATGGGATTGGGCGATCTTGCTGGCAGACGCAAAAGCAAAGGAAAAGAACACATGACCAAAAAGCACAGGCAGGAAGCACTAGCGCAGGAAGCGCGGGAGAAAGTCAGGAAGCCGCTGACGGATGAGCAGATTAGGTTGCTGGTTGGCGGGGATGACGAAGCGCAGGAGTGGAATAGGAAAGTGGTCAAGGCTATCGAACGCGCACATGGGATAGGGGTGGAAGATGAGTAAGCTGATACCAAGTTACGAAGAGCTGTTAGACGCTATTGAAAAACTCAAAGTGCATAACAAGGTGCTTAAGAGAGCGTTGGTAGCATTGGACAAGGACTATGAAAAGCTGTTGAAGGAGCGTGGAACAACCGTTGATGAAGCATGGCAGAAATACTGCGAAGTGATGATGCCGCAGAAGGCCACGCACGTTTACCCGTTAGCGGGAGCGATGTATAAGACGTTCGTGACAGGGTGGAACGCAGCACTCAAGGAGAAGAAATGACAACGCCGCAGATTAAAGCTGTGATGTCTTTTGTGGCTGGAGCGGGGATAAACCCTGCGGAAATGTACTGGTTTGATTTGTCGGGCATGATTGGCGACCAAGATAAAGCAGACCTTGAACCGCTAATGACATATAAGCCACCCTTTGAAAAAAACATGGTTGTTTGGAGGGGGCATACGCGCAATTCTCCAGACTACGCGGCAATGATGATGGTAGTTGGTTCTGACCCCGAAGAGGGCGTTGTTGTGTCAATGTGGAAAGGGGTGGTAGGCGCAAGGCCGTATAAGATGCCCATTATGTTTTATCGGATTACTAATGGTCAAATTCAATACGGCGGTGTAGGCGAGAACGAACAGGATGTTGAAAAGGGTATAGCGGAATTGATATTAGCAACTCTCGGCTGTTGGTATCGGGGTTTGGCAGGTTTCACTACCGCCTACAAACCGGAAGCCAAGCAGACCTTCACCAACCGCAGAAAAATAGCGCAGGGAAAAACGCCAACCTATGATTGGCATACCATCACCATTGGCCCCACACACCAGAAACAAGAACACCAAGGCGGCACTCACGCCTCGCCACGACTGCACGACCGACGAGGCCACCTACGGAACCTGCGAACAGGAAAAAAAGTTTGGGTCAAATCCTGCAAAGTGGGGAACGCGGAACTAGGAACTGTATTCCACGACTATAAAATAATTGCCACAGAGGAACGCAGCACTTAAGGAGAAGAAATGAAGCTATCAAATAACAAGGATTTAAACAGCCTATTGAAGTCCGCGCAGGCACAGGGATGGGAGTTCGTTGCAAAAAATAACCACATCAAGGGTAAGAACGTGAACGGGCAAACCACAACCATATCCCGAACCCCTAGCGACGGACGGGCTTTCAAAAACATCATGCACGACTTGAGGATTAAACATGGATGACAGGAACATAAATGCTTTTGGAGATCGTATTAAGAAGAAGGGGCGGGGGCCGGGCCTTAAGCCGCGTAAGGTTCACTTGTCTCTTAGACTTGATAAGGTAGTTTATGATGCGTTGATGCAGCGATGCGGGAATGCGTGGCGCACAGACATAAATGACTTACTGCACAAAATTTTAATTGAAAGAACTATTGTAGACCCGCGTCAAAAAGAGTAGAGTGTTTTACTATGGCCTCTACACCCGAAGTGAAGGTAAAGCAATCTGTAGTCAAGCTTTTAAAGCACTACGGGGCGTATTATTTTTTCTCCGCTACACATGGTTTTGGTCGGTCAGGTATACCGGACATTACTGCGTGTCTGCGGGGATTCTTTGTAGCCATAGAATGCAAGGCAGGTAAAAACAAACCGACAGAGTTACAAGAGCGGGAACTTGCAGCCATAAAAGAAGCTGGTGGTATAGCGTTAGTCATAAACGAAACCAACCTGCACGAGCTAAAAGAAGTGCTTGAACAATTCACAGGAGTAAGTGACAGTGTTGAAAACAAAAGCGGGAATGCTGGAACGGATACTTGACCGGTTCGTTTCTCCAGAAGCTAGGATTCTTGCAGACCATCTGCACAGGCCGCTAGAGGATGAGAACAATTACTTTGGTGTAGCCAGAGAGATATTCACGGAGGGAGAATTCTCCGTGGTGGACTTCCTATACCTGAGACTAGCCGCACAACAAAACATGGTGCAGGACACCAAGAATCACATTCTGCTCAATGTGCTTGAGGTCGATAGGCTTGAGACTTCCCCGATGCGTCTGAGGCGCAAGCCATGAACTTGCTTTGTCTGGATTTTGAAACGTATTACGACAAAGACTATTCACTAACAAAGATGACAACTGAGGAGTATATCCGCAGTCCGTTGTTTGAAATCATTGGTGTAGCAGTCAGCGTAAACGGGGCCGAGCCTGAATGGTTTAGCGGTAGCATGGACGATACGGCGTTGTGGCTACGGAAGTTTGATTGGGAGAACAGCATGGTTCTCGCCCACAATGCTATGTTTGATATGTCCATACTCAACTGGCAATGCGGAGGTATACGCCCGAAGCGTATAGCGGATACTCTTTCTATGGCGAGGGCGCTGCATGGCACCGAGGTCAGGGGTAGCTTGGCATACCTAGCCGAGCATTACGCGGTGGGGGTTAAGGGCGAAGAAGTAGTCAAGGCTATCGGCAAACGTAGGCAGGACTTCAGCGAGACCGAGCTTATCGCATATGCAGCTTACTGCCGGAACGACGTGTCCCTTACTGTAGACATCTTCAAGATTATGGCCGACGGGTTTGTTGCGTCTGAGATGGGGCTGATCGACTTGACCGTACGGATGTTTTCGGAACCCAAACTGACGATAAACTCTATAGACTTGTTAGAGCATCTGGGTAATATCAAGACCGACAAAGAAAAGCTGTTAGATAGGGTCGGTATAACCCGCGAAGAACTGATGAGTAATAACAAGTTTGCAGAGGTTCTACGTAAGGTTGGTGTAGTTCCCCCCACTAAGATAAGCAAGACTACCGGCAAAAGAACCCATGCTTTTGCGAAGAACGACGAGAACTTCAAGGCTTTGTTATCACATCACAACCCAGACGTTCAGGCGTTGGTAGCTGCGCGGTTGGGGGTCAAGTCTACGCTGGAAGAAACCCGCACCCAACGCTTCATCGGTATAGCCGGTCGCGGCTTAATGCCAGTTCCCCTACGATACTACGCGGCGCACACGGGTCGGTGGGGTGGTGATGATAAGCTGAACCTTCAAAACCTGCCGCGCACTTCCCCGCTAAAGAAGTCCATCCTAGCCCCAGAGGGACACGTCATAATCGATGCTGACTCCTCTCAGATAGAAGCGCGGACACTGGCTTGGCTTGCAGGGCAGCAGGACTTGGTTGATGCGTTTGCCTATGGCAAAGATGTATACCGCCTTATGGCAGCTAAGATTTACTACATCTCACCTGCCGCAGTATCTAAGGAACAGCGTTTTGTAGGTAAAGTAACTGTATTGGGTTGCGGCTATGGCATGGGGGCAGATAAGTTTCAGGCTATGCTGCTTAGTTATGGAGTGGGTATCTCACTATCAGAAGCCTTGAAGGTTATCTCTATCTACAGGTCAGCTAACCCCAAAATAAAAGCTATATGGGAAGCTGCACAAGAGGCCGTCAGAGTGATGGCCGAGGGCAAAACATGCAGTTTGGGCAAGGAAGGTGTGTTGGAAGTACACGGACTAAAGGGTATCAAGCTACCCAACGGGCTGTTTCTTAAGTACCCCAACCTCCGCAAGATGGTAAATCAAGAGAAGAACCAGTACGAGTATGTGTACGACAACAAACGCGGTAAGGCTGTTGTATTAACTAAGTTATACGGCGGGAAGCTGGTGGAAAACATTTGTCAGGCACTAGCTAGGATAGCCATCGGGGAGCAGATGCTTAACATAGCTACAAAAATCCCCGTGGTGCTTACAGTGCATGATGCTGTTGCCGGTGTAATGCCAGAGGATAAGTGGGCTGAAGGTATGGTATTCATTTCTGACTGTATGCGTACCGCCCCCGCATGGGCTGAAGGACTGCCGTTCAACTGTGAGGTTGGTTATGGTAAAACCTATAGCGATAGCGGCAATAAACAAACAATAGAATCGTGGGGTCTATAGCGTGTCCAAACCAATAACGTGGTCGTACAGTAGCTTGTCGTTGTTTCAGCAATGCCCACAAAAGTATTACCGGTTGAGGGTGGCGAAAGACATCAAAGACCCGCCTTCTCAACAGATGTTGTATGGGACTGAAGCACACAAAGCTGCCGAGGACTACGTTAGGGACGGCACCGCGTTACACCCGCACTTCCAATTCATGCAGCCCGTGTTGGATACCTTGCGCGACATAGACGGGGATAGGCACTGTGAGCAGAAGCTGGGACTGACGGAAGACTTGCAGCCTTGCGGGTTTTTTGACCCTAAAGTCTGGTGGCGCGGCATAGCCGACTTGGTTATTCTTCAAGACGATGTAGCACGAGTGCTTGATTACAAGACAGGCAAGGCCGAGTATGCCGACACCAAACAGTTAGAGATTATCTCGCTGGCGATCTTCAAGCACTTCCCGAAGGTAACCGCAACCAAGTCAGGGCTGTTGTTCGTAGTACACAATAAGTTTATCCCTGCCGCATACAAGAAAGAAGATGAAGTTGAACTGTGGGCCAAGTGGAAGGAGGAAACCGACAGGCTCAAGGCGTCGTATGAAAACAATGTATGGAACGCAACAAAGAACTTTACTTGCCGGAGTTGGTGTCCGGTGCTGGATTGCCCACATAACGGAAGGAAATCGTGATGCCCTACGTAAACAAAACACGACCGTATAAGAAAGAATACAAACAACAGCAAGAACGTGGTGAGTTACCTACCCGTATGGAACGCCAGAAGGCGCGGCGTGAGATGGATAAGAAAGGGATAGACCGTGCAGGTAAGGTTATTGATCATATTACTCCCTTGTCTAAAGGAGGCACGAACGCACCGTCTAACCTTAAACTAACTTCAAGAGCCAAGAACGCGTCGTTCAGCCGCAACGCCGACCATACCGTTAAGAAGAATAAACCAAAATGAGACCCCTATACGAAGCCTCGGAACACGTAGCTAAAGAACTAGAACTTGCCGCGTATTTCTGTAATAGGTTTGGTTGCATATACGAACAGTATCAACCCATGCACCCGCTCAACGGAAGGTTTCTACTTAACGGAGTGCCGACAGCGGTGGCCGAGATAAAAGTACGCAACAACAAAAGTACTAAATACCCTTCCCTGATGTTAAGTGCTAGTAAGTGGCGCAAAGGGTTAGAGTGGGCGCATATAGAAAACGCACCTTTTATACTATTAGTTAATTTCTTTGACGGTGTTTTTATGACTAAGGTACAGAAGGACTACACAGAAGGTATAGGAGGGCGCACAGATAGAAACGATATACGGGACATTGAACGCTGCGCCTATATACCAATGGATTCTTTTTTGAAAATATAATATGGACATTATTGAGGATAAAGCACTGCTGGTTCGCACCAAGAACCCACAACGAATAATAGACTCTATACAAAAGAGCAAGCTTGTGGGGAATGAATCGGCTGATGTGTTCAAGGTGCTAGTTAATTGGGAGTTAGCGGAAGCCTCGCTACTTGCAAAACTTGTTAAGGATGTGCCTTCACCTATCAACCGGGACTATGATTGGCCGGGACTCTACAAGCCGTTTGCACACCAGAAGAAAACGTCCGAGTTTCTATCACTGCATCAACGGGCGTTCTGCTTTAACGAGCAAGGCACCGGTAAGACGGCGTCGGCTATCTGGTCTGCGGACTACCTGATCAAACAAGGACAGGTGCGGCGGGTGCTTGTTATCTGCCCCCTGTCCATCATGCGGTCAGCGTGGCAAGGAGACTTGTTTCGGTTTGCAGTACACCGCACTGGTGGTATCGCGCATGGTGGCCGTGCCGAGCGGGAAAAGGTTATAGCCAGTGAGGTAGAGTTTGTCATCATAAACTTTGACGGCGTCGGTGTTGTTAAAGATGCCATCATCAAAGACGGTCGTTTTGATCTGATCATCGTAGATGAAGCATCGGCATACAAGAACGTCCAGACGGTTCGGTGGAAGGTGCTACGTGACATAGTTAAGCCAACTACCCGTGTATGGATGATGACCGGAACCCCCGCCTCGCAGTCTCCTGTAGACGCTTACGGGTTAGCTAAGATCGTTAATCCTGTAGGTACGCCTAAGTTCTTTGGACAGTTCCGCGATGCCGTGATGACTAAGGTAACGCAGTTTAAGTGGAGTCCGCGCCCCAAAGCCGAGACCATTGTGCATGCGCTGTTGCAACCCGCCATACGGTTTGAGAAGAAGGACTGCCTAGACCTGCCCCCAGTTGTATACGTAGACAGGGAAGCCCCGCTAACCCCGCAGCAGATCAAGTTCTACAAACAGCTTAAGGACAAGTTTAGGCTGTATGCAGATGGGGAAGAAGTAACGGCAATAAATGCAGCGGCTAACATGAATAAGCTACTGCAAATATCGGGTGGTGCGGTCTATACAGACTCAGGGGAGGTCGTTGAGTTTGACGTATCCAATCGCCTTGCCGCCATAGAAGAGGTAATAAACGAAGCGACACAAAAGGTTTTGGTGTTTGTTCCGTTCCGGCACACCCTGCAATTACTCAAGAAGCACTTGGATGGTGTAGGGATAACGTCGGAAATCATCAACGGGGATGTAAGCCTTAACAAGCGGTCAGACATATTTGATAATTTTCAAAACAAACCCAACCCCAGAGTGCTTTTGGTGCAGCCGCAGACAGCCTCGCACGGACTAACTCTTACCGCCGCCAACGTGATTGTCTGGTATGCACCGGTAACATCTGTAGAGACATACTTGCAAGCCAACGCACGTATTGACAGGCCGGGGCAGAAACATAACATGACCATCATACACATATCCGGTAGTCAGGTAGAAAGCCGTTTGTATTCAATGCTTAGAAACAAGATAAATATTCACAACAAAGTCATCGACCTCTACAAAGAAATAGTTGATAAAGACTTGACAGTGTAAAACAACAAGCTATAATGGAGGCCGTAGCATACTTAAGAGGAGTAACACATGGACGCAGAAGTTATTGAACCGCAAGAGGCAGTATCAACGGATAGGCTCATAGAAGCTTACGTAAAAATACGTGACATTCGCACAGAAGCAAAGCAGGAGTTTGAGTCAAAGGATGAAGAGTTTGCCAAGCAGTTGAAAGTGCTTGAGCTAGAGTTACTGGACATCTGTAAGGCCCAAGGTGCCGACAGCATTAAAACAAGAGCCGGTACCGCAATACGTTCTATCAAGAGTAAGTATTGGACGGGTGATTGGGAAAGTATGTACAATTTCATTCGTGAGAATGATGCGTTCTTGCTGCTAGAGAAACGCCTACATCAAACCAACATGCGTCAGTTCTTAGATGAAAACCCCGACCTTAAACCGGCTGGGTTAAACATAGACAGTGAGTATGCAGTTACTGTCCGTCGTAGTAAAAACTAAGAGGATTATATGACTACTGAATTGAGCTTGTTTCAAGATGCCCTTCCCGACTTTCTGAAGAATGCGGAACCCGATGCGCTGACCAAGTCGCTTGCCGGTAACACGGGAAACAAACGTATCTCCATCAGGGGTAACGTGTTTCGTATGATTGTTGGTGGGGAAGAAGTGCGTAAGTCAGACTCGCGTTCGTTGCAGTTTGTTATTGTTAACGGGTCTCCGCATATCGCACGTCAGTTTTATGCGGGTGCGTATGATGCCGACAACAAAGCAGCACCGGATTGTTGGTCGTTAGATGGTAAGAAGCCTGATGCTACTGCCGGTAATCCGCAGCATACCGACTGTGATACGTGTTCGCAGAACATCAAAGGGTCAGGGCAGGGGGGTGGTAGGGCTTGTCGTTTCCTGCGCCGGTTGGCTGTTATGTTGCCCGATGCCCCTGATGTGTATCAGATGGTTGTTCCGTCGCAGTCGATATTCGGCAAGGGTGATAAGAACAGTATGCCGTTCGATCAATATGTGAAATACGTTGCTTCTAACCGCCGTAATATCAACACGGTGATTACTCAGGCTACCTTTGATACGGATAGCGCCACACCTAAGTTGTTCTTCGACGCCGTGGCCCATGTCAACAAAGATCAGTATGAGATGGCAATAGCCGCAGGTGAAACAGACGAAGCCAAACGCGCTATCTCTTACACGGTGGCGCAGACGGATGGTGTTACCAATAAGAAGGCTCTTCCTAAACCCGCTGAAGAGAGCGCCGAAGAGAGTGTTGAAGAAGCCGAGGTTGCCGAGCCTAAGAAACGTGAAGGTAAAGCCTCCAAAGCCGAACCCGCACCAAAGAAAGACCTTCAGGACATCATGAAGCAATGGGCTGAGTGACATGGATGGGTACAGCAAGAGATTGATTGATGACAACAGAGCGGCTAAAGCAACCCATGTTGGGGTTAAGCTTGGGCGTTTGTGTATAAAGATGGATATCCCCGTGACTCACGTAGCCGAATACTGCGGTGTATCGCGTATGACGGTATACAATTGGTTTAAAGGGCTTACCTATCCGCGTACCAAAGTTGCGCCGATCCTGTTGAAGTTAACAGACAAGCTTGCTTCCCGCTCTACTTGACGTTTGATTCGTGTCTAATGGGCAACGGGCTAACTACCCGTTGCTTTTTCATCTATAGGCCATGCTATGACAGACCTACTAGCCCAAGTATTGCCATCCGAAGGGTGGTATTGCATTATTGGGTTGCAGCAGGGCAGCATGCCGAAGCAACAATTTGTTGAGACACTGAACGACGCCAATGTAGAAGCTAAGAAGCTATCTATGGCAGACTATGATGTCTACTTCGGCTGCGCCAAGTATCGTGATAAAGGCAGTAGAGCAAAAACAAACGCTGCATATTTTAAATCTTTTTGGCTAGACATAGACTGTGGCGCGACTAAGCCGTATGCGACACAAGCTGACGGTATAGAAGCACTGAAGAAGTTCTGCGGTACGTTCAAGCTGCCTCGTCCCACATTGGTTAACTCCGGCAGGGGGGTGCATGTCTATTGGACTCTTACCGCTACGATAAGTCAGGAAGAGTGGATACCAGTTGCCGAGAAGCTTAAAGAGTCCTGTGTATCCGCAGGGCTACACGCAGACCCAGTTGTTACCGCTGACGCCGCACGTATTTTAAGGGTTCCACAAACATACAACCGCAAAGACCCATCAAACCCCGCAATCGTCGAGGTGCTGTATGAGGGTGCGCCGACGGACTACAACACTTTTCGTAGCCTGTTTGGAGTAACGCAGTCGGTTCCGTTTCAGCCGCCTGTAACTAACTCCCTGAACGCTCTAACCCTGTCGTTGATGGGTAACCGTATCTCTATATTCAAGACAATCATGGAGAAGACGGCGGAGGGTAAGGGTTGTGAACAGATATATAACATAGTTGTAAATCAGACTACTTTAGAAGAGCCGTTGTGGAGAGCGGGGTTGTCCATAGCTCACCGCTGTGAAGATCGTGCAACAGCTATACACAACATGTCTAAACTCCATCCGGGGTATGACGCAGCGAATACAGAACAAAAAGCAGAAGGCACGGAGGGGCCATATTTATGCAACACGTTTGAACGGATAAACCCGTCAGGATGCGCGAACTGCCCCCACAAAGGCAAGATCAGCAGCCCCATAGTATTAGGGCATGACATTGCCAGAGAAGAAGAGGGAGATGAGCCAGACCCAGAGGATGCTCTTGATGACACAGAACGGGAACGGTTAAGTATCAAGCCACAGCTTCCGTGGCCGTATTTCAGAGGCAAGCAGGGTGGTATATACAGGGAAGTACAGGATGACGAGCCAGCCCTTGTATACGAGCATGACCTGATAGTAGTGCAGCGGTTGAATGACCCGAAGGAGGGTGAGTGTGCCTTACTGAAGCGGTTCTTGCCAAAGGAAGGTTGGAAGGAGTTTACGATTCCGAACTACTCACTCACTTCTAAGGATGAGCTACGGCGGGAAATCTCTAAAAAAGGGATCATAGCTCACCCAAAAGCATACGATGGAATCATGGCTTACATAGTTGATTCACTAAAAAACTTACAAGTTACCAAAAGGGCAGATGAGATGAGAACGCAGTTTGGTTGGACTGATGAAGAGGATAAATTTATATTGGGGGAGCGTGAAATTTCCCCTACAAGTGTCTGCTACAGCCCACCGTCCAGTTCGACGATAGAAATAGCTAGGCATATGGAGCCGAAGGGGTCGTTTGAGGTATGGAAAGACGTGTTCAACACCTATTCAATGGAAGGTTTTGAACCCCATGCTTTTGCAGCGTTGTCGGCTTTTGGCTCTCCGCTGTTGAAGTTTTTGGATTTGAAAGGGTGCTTAATCAACCTGATCAACACCACGTCTGGCACCGGCAAGTCTACTATCCTGCGTATGGCAAGCAGCGTATACGGGCATCCTGAAGAAATGCTGCTGACTTGGAAGGACACCTACAATTCCATCATCAACAGGGCAGGGGTGATGAACAACTTGATGCTTGGGATTGATGAAATTACTAAGATGAAAGCGGAATTGTTCTCTGATCTGGCATATAGCATTACGCAAGGGCGGGGCAAGAACCGTATGAAGCAGTCATCTAACGAGGAGCGGTTGAACCTGACCAAGTGGGCCAACCTGTGGGTGTCTACTTCCAACGCTAGTTTTCGGGATAAGCTGAGTTCGCTGAAGGATACGCCCGACGGCGAGATGATGCGGATGATCGAATACAAGATTGACCTAACCGGCAATCTAAGCAAAGCCGAGGCCGACTCCCGCTTCAATCTTTTGTTCTCTAACTACGGTCATGCAATGGAGCCGTATATGCGGTATGTCGTGCCTAATCTGGAGGCAGTGCTTTCGGTAGTTAGGCGCATTCAGATCAAGCTAGATGCAGATGTTGGGTTAGAGAGTCGGGAACGGTTCTGGTCAGCAAGTGCGGCTTGTAATATTGCAGGCGGGATCATCTCCCAAAACTTGAACTTGCATAACTTTGATATGAAGCGGGTTTATGGGTTTGTTGTGCCTATGCTAGCCGAGTCTAAAAAGACTATGATTGCCCCCGTGTTAGACGTAGGTAGCATCATTGGAGAGTTTGTTAACAAACATATAAGTAACATCTTGGTGGTAGATGGTTTGTCAGACATGCGTACGGGGCTTATCCGTCCGCCATCCAAAGAGCCGCATGGGGAGTTACTTATACGCTACGAACCCGACACCAAGCAGCTTTCCGTAGAACGTAAAGAGTTTAGGAAGTTTTGTGCGGAGCATCAGATTACATACGCCGAGGTTATAAAGCGCACACAGGAGAGCAATATCTTTGTGGCGGACAAGAAAAAACATCTTACTAAAGGCACCAGCCTTGTGGCACCGCCGACCGACGTGCTTATTTTTGATTGTTCCAGTTTGGATTTATCGCTGGGAGATGCACCGCCTCAACAATAATGGTATAGTGCCGCCGTGATCTTCCCGGTCACAGTTGCTTACTCCTCCCTTTACCCCCGCCAAGTGCGGGGGTTTTTTTATTCTTTACGTGCGTACTCTGCCATCGGTTCTAGCACCGACCGCAACGGTTTAACTACTTGCAACCCGTTCTTAGCCATCAATTCGTTTTCCATGCGCCGCTTTACAGATTGTTGAATAGTAGATGCAGGTATGGCGTACGTCGGATACTGAGAATTGAACTTGATTATTTTATCTATAGTGTCCTTAAGGTCTTCGGACTCCCCGTGCCGCAGGTCATCAGTAACCGCATCCAACAAGTGCTGACGGGAACCTTTGATTTTAGCTTCCATACCTTTAACAGCTATGTTGGCTTGAATCTGATCTGCCACGCGATCTGGCGCGAAACCAAAGGCTTGCCAAAAAATATCCCCTTTACTCAATTCATCTTCAGCAAATACCGAAACTCCCTTCAGAGTTTTAACTCCCTCACGGTTGTAACGTTCCGCAACAAATAAGTTCTTTAGCAACGCTGGCATCAGTTTTTCTGCCCCGCGTTCGATATTCCCCTCACCAAATAATTTAGCCGCTTCGCCTGTATTGAGCAACAACCCAACCGTAGGCCCAAGTTGATCAGTTATAAAGTTACGCATCCAATCAGCTTCATCTTTTGATTGCCTAACTCCACGAAACCACAAGTCGTTTAGCTTTATGCGACTATTTAAGTCGGTATCCATAGCAACGCCGACCGGCCCCCGAGCTACTACAGCCCCCAAAAATTTGCTGTTGAAAGTTTCGGCAAGCCAATTACGAAACCACAAATCCATATCTATTTCTGGTTCGTCGTCATCTTTAAGCGCATTACGTAGGGTTTCGACGGCTCCCATAATTACTGAGTACAGCGGCATGCCTGTTGCACCGGCAAACAAACCTGTCATGCCAAGCGTACCAAACAACCGCGTTGCCGCTTCCTTTTTAATTGCAGGGGTAGCTCCTTTGGTCATTTCGTAGAAGTTATTGACCAGATAGAAAGTTGTCATCTGCGAAAAAGATTTAAATTGAAACATAACCCGTGCTACCGGCCCACGCAGATATCTAGCTCTACCAGTGGCTGAGAAGTCACCGAGAGACTCATACATGGCGTCCATAGCACGATTCACCGCAACTTCGGGCGAACTACCTTGATCTCGTGCTAGCTTATAGGCAGACATAGCAGCGATCTCGCGCATTAGCTTTTCTGAACTATGGAATAAGAAACTAGCAGCCCTCATTGCCATCCGCGCCGTGCCTGTGTAATCCTCAGAAGGTGTGCTAGATAACCCTGACATATCTGCAACGAGAGTCTGATCCAAAGCCCCACGGCGTTGAAACTCTTCAAACGCTTTAATTTCTTCGGGGTCGGTCATTGTGTTACGCAAACTAGGTGCTGTAAAGCTACCATCTGCACCTTTCAAACCTTTAACACTAAACACTTTCTTTGCGTACCCCGCCATTGTTACAGAGGCTTTCACCGAAGAAGCGTTGAACCGCGTCATAAGCACGGGGAGAGTGAATATAGGCAATGCCGAGAAGTTAGTAACCGCCGAAGCTGGCGAAGTTAGATACCACAAAAAGCTAAACTGATTAGCTATATTAGCTACTGTGTCACCTAAACCGTTTTGGGCTTCTGGATTTAGCGCGTATTTAACCCTGTCGGCAACCTCATCAATGTAGGTATCTAGGGTAGGTTTTTCAGGGTTACCTTCCGTAGCAGCACGCATCTCGTCCATTGTATTCAATATCTTAGTGCCGTATTCAAGACGTGATAGTTGGCTGGACATGCGGAAGGATGACCGCGCAAAATTACGTAAGGCGTCAGCCGAAAAGCCCGGTGTGTTCTTACGATGTACAAATTGCTTACGAAAGCTGCGTTCAGGAAGCGTCATCAGATACATCTGATAGATAGAGTCTTTTATCTCATCTTTGTTACCCGTAGTTGACGTATCTACCGCTTGCATCATTTGCATTAGCAACTGGCTGGACTTACCAAAAGAATCATACAACTGCTGGTAAGAGTTACCTTGGTTATATTCTCCCGGCTTTTCAGAAAATATTGCGTCTAGCTTACGGTTATCGCCTTTATCCTTAAAGTATTTACGAACAAACAAATCCCGTTGTAGTTGGCTTTCAAACATGTAGTATTCAATGTTCTTGTCAACCCCCGACTTGAACCAATACTTACCTTCTCGCATCAAAGGGAAATAAGGCATCGGTACTTTGGTGCTTTCAAACTCTTTCTTGAGCGCCGCGATAGTTTTTGTCTTTGCTTCCGCATCCAATTTAGAATTTTGAATGTTAGCCTCAAGCAAAGTTTGGTATGTATCAAATTGTTTGGCGTAGAAATCTCTTGCTTTGCGGTATATATCTTTAGCGTTGTCGGGCAGTGCGTCCCATTCAGCAGCCAACGTAGCCGAAGCCGCGTAACCTTCTTTGGTGGCTGGATCAATGCTGTTTACAGTAGCCAAGTGCATTACTTGAGCTAGTTTACGAGCCATGCTTGCGTTTGTGCGTACTAACACAGCCCACGGTTTAGCTATTTCAGCGGACGTATTTAACATTGAATTACGAGTACCAAGCATATTACGCATGGAGTCCAGCACGGTACCTATTTTATCCCGTACAGCGGGGTCAAGCCGACTAGATACCTGTTTGATCTGATCCAGCGTTAACGCACCAAGATACTTAGGCCGCACCGAATTAGGTACTTGCGAAGCCATCATGCCGACAAGATCAGAAAATTCAGCCTTACTACGTATTTGCAGAAGTTCTTGTAAAAGCGACAGCCGTTGCCCCACATCTTTGGGGGCTTTCCTTAATCTGTCCGCAATGTCGTCGGATGCGGCCACGGTTTCTTGCAAAGTCTCTGACGTTGACACGCCTTGTATAGCTTCAGAAGTACGAGTGCTTAAGAGTTTGTCGGTTAAAGCAACCAAATCCATAAAGGCAGACTGATCTTGCGGCCCAAAACCAAAGAATTTACGCACGTTATCTACAAACCGGCTGAAAAAACTTTGTTTTTTGCCTTCCAACGTCGCCATAAATTCTTGCAAAGCGGGGTCGGTCATGCCGTATGTAACAAACTCTTTTATGTTTTCAAACGCTATAGCAGGAATACCAAGATTACCCTCACGCGCTTTGTATGCGGCACCAACTTCAACCATCAGGTTGTGCAGGTCATTAGTTATACGAGCCGCAGCGGTGTCGGTTTGCCGTAGCCCTATGTTTATTTTTTTTACGGTAGCTGCATGCAAAGCTTCGTGCAGAACGGTCTTAATGTTTGACCCTTGCGAATTGCCAAACGCATCGCTCTTTATGTATATGCGATTGTATTTGACCGCAAGTGTACGTACGTTGCCTGTAAACTCAGTATACACACCACGAGAATTCTTTAACCTTTCTTGTATAGGTGGCGGAACCCGACTTAAACTATCTGGTGTGACTACGGTATATTCAACGCCGACCATAAAGGGGCGCAAGCGTTGAGCAAGCAGTTTCTCAAAAGTATTACCTGTTTTGATAACATGATCAAGAGCTTGTTGAATGGTTGTAAACGTTCCAAATTTTGCGTCCACCTTGCCCGACGTGCCAAGCTCTACTTGTGCGCGAGTTTCGCCTTTTTCGTTTTTAATTCTTAATGTTGTTTCTAATTCTGCACGTACGTCATCCGCAGTAAGATCGCGGTCTTTAGCTATCCGCTTAAGGGACTCAAGGTCTGCTTGATCAATCGTTCCTTGATCTGCAAGTTGTTTAGCAATACGCAAAACGTCAGCTTTTTTAGAATCTGGATTGAGGGAGATATCGTATAGTTTTGTGTCTATTTCTTCTTGTGATAGAAAACTTTTTTGTTTTTTAAGTTTATCTTCTGACGTAGCAGCTTCGACTATTGATGCGGTTTTCTGTTCTTTAATGTAATCAATAACTTTTTGGGGGTCAATCACCCCTACTTCATCAGCAAACTGATCCAATACCGCTTTATTGCGCGGTAAGTTGTTACCCTTGAGTATGAGCGCGGCTTTGTCACGGGAAGCTTTAATTGCTTCCGGCGTGACGACGGGGGCTTCAGCTATTGGGGCTTCAGCTATTGGGGCTTCAGCTATTGGGGCTTCAGCTATTGGGGCTTCAGCTATTGGGGCTTCAGCTATTGGGGCTTCA
>Ga0209596_1002128_pt1 | contig 16470 bp, 26 predicted proteins | sample M_130807_MF_Meta_FD_187314 | JGI IMG/M metagenome (GOLD analysis project Ga0209596, IMG submission 187314) | Freshwater microbial communities from Lake Montjoie, Canada to study carbon cycling - M_130807_MF_MetaG (SPAdes) (version 2) | ecosystem: Environmental > Aquatic > Freshwater > Lake... | reverse complement strand
CGGCATGGGCGCTCTGGACGGACGGTATACGCGGCAGAAGTATTACACATCAGAAGGATCCAGTACTAAGAGCGTGCCTAGGCGCTACCAGAACTATTCAAGATAACGCTGGCAATGTTCGACCAGTCAAGGGGCGCAGCTCTGGCAATATCGACGCTGTTATAGCGTCCTGCATGGCTGCGATGCTGTGCGAGCGGTTTAACGTAGCGCGCGTTTCGTCCTATGAGACGCCCGGCGGCGTAGTAATTTGATCCCCCACTATTGAATATTCAATAGTTAAATAAATTTTCGCAATTTACTTGACAACTTTTGAGGGGTAATAGTTTGCGGGCGTGAGTGTATTTTCACGTCTTACAGGATGGTTCGGAAATAATACTGCCACGTCATCATATCTAACTGATATCGGCGGCACTTTCTCAGCGACTACAGACGCTAGAAATAACATTCCTGCCGTACTTCGGGCGATCAATTTGCTAGGTACTGACATTGGGCGAATGGGTATTGAATGCTGCCGCGCCGATGGCAGCTACGTCGAATGCCCCGCTAGCACGCTGCTGACTGGGGAAGCGAATACATATCAATCTGGACACGCTTGGCGCGCTTGGATGGTGGCTAGTGCCATAACCAATGGCTGCGGCTATTCGTTTATTCAGCGCGACAACCGCGGCGACGCCATCGCACTATGGCCGCTCTTGCCAGGGCGCATAGCAGTTATTTGGTTTGGCTTCGAGCCTCGTTTCTTGATGGATGGGCAACAGATCGACCCATACAACATTGTTCAGCTCATGGCTGGGACTGGCTCCATGCAGAATCCCTACAGCTGCGTGAGTCCACTGGTTCGCTGTGCGTCTGCTTTGTCGCTGTCGATCCTGCAAGAGCGAGTAGCGACGTCACTCGCTGAGTCTGGACGCGTAGGCAAGATCTCAATAACACATCCCGGCACACTCTCGACAACTGCGAAGCTCGATTTAATCAGCGGGTATATCTCGAAACACATTACGCCAGAGGGCGCTACACGTCCGCTAGTCCTAGATGAGGGCGTACGCGTAGAGCGCGTTGGCGACGGTGCGCTACCCGGCTTGTTAGAAGATCGAAAATTCCAGATTATGGAAATCTCGCGCGCGCTTGGAATACCGCCGCAGATGCTGTACCAGTCCGATGCCGGCGCGCTCAGCTCACAGATTGAAATGCAGCGTCAGTATGTCGAGGGGACTGTAGCCGGATGGGCTGACCGTTTCGCTACTTCGCTCAGCTCGAAAATTCTACCGCAAGGCGTCAAACTCAAATTTGAAGTAGGCGACTTGATGCGCGGCAATATGCGCGACATCGCAGCATCGCTAAAGGATCTAGCGACTACAGGCGCGTTGACGCTGAATGACGCGCGAGAGATGTTGGGTCTGGCGTATGTCGATGGCGGCGAGCAACAGCTCACCCCAGCAGCTGCCCCGTCCACAGCGCCAGACTCGACCAAACCAACAGGAGATATCGAATGATTGAATATCGCACCGTTGATATTGCATTAGAGCCAGGCGACAAAGACAGCATGAAAGTCGGCGGCTATGCAGCGCGTTTCAACGTGCCGTCGCTGCCGCTGATGATTCGCGGCCGCCAAATGCGCGAGCAGATCGACCCTGCTGCTTTTAATAACTCGCTGAATGATCCAGATATCTCGTTGTATTGGCAGCATGACAACAGCGAGCCACTCGCTTCGACTCTCTCTGGTTCGCTCAATATGCGAACAGATGAAGAGGGCTTGATCTTTGAAGCGCTGCTGCCAGATACCACACTAGCGCGCGACGCTATGACGCTGCTTCGCGCTGGCATTGTTCGTCAAATGTCGTTCGGCTTCACGGTCAGAGAAGACAAATTCGACGGCGATCTACGCACACTTCTCGACGTTGACCTAGCTGAAATTTCACTCGTTGAGCGCGCTGCGTATCCGCAAACCAATGCAGATGCGCGCGCGCTCTCTCGTTCTCATTCATTCATCACCCAGCGCACAGCGCTACGCATCAAAAATTGGAGAAAATTATGAAACTATCTGAAATGTACGAAAAGCGTAAGGCACTCAGCGGCGAAATCGACTTGCTGACAAACGGAACTACCAAACTCGACGCAACAAATGAAAGTCGCGCGGCGGCAATGCTTGACGAACTCGACCACATGGACAGCGAAATCCGTCGCGTAGGTCTGCGTGATCGACTCGACGGCGGCGGCGTCACTTCAAATCTTGAGACTGGGCGGCCAGCTGCTTCGCACAAAACAGAATTCCGCGACTGGATTCGTGGCGGCTTCCGCGAGAACAATGAATTTGAAATGCGATCTTCTGCCGTTTCTGATTTTGGCGGCACTACCTCAATTGCTAGTCCTCTCTTCACTCAAATGATGGATCGTATGAGCGTCGTTCGCAAACTTTCAACAGTCATTACTACAGACAGCGGCGCACCGCTTATTTTCTACCGTCAAGCTGCACAATTTGCAGTCGCTACGGCTGTAGTCGCTGAAGCAGGCGCATACGTTTCTAAAGATGTATCTGCTGAAAAGGTTACGTTTACTCCAACAAAAATGGGCTTTTTCACTTCGGTTTCAAACGAAGCGCTCACCGATATGGTCTATGACGTTGCAAGCGAAACGATTCGCGAACACGCCGAACTTCACGCAACGAATCGCGACCTCAGCTATTCCAACATCACGTACAACGCATTTGCACAGCCGATCTATGACGGAACCGCTTCTGTTGGAAATGTGAACAGCAAGTCAACCGCATCAGGAACAAACATCACACTCGCAGAAGCTACTAGCACCGTTTACGCTTCGGGTTTGTTGCCTACCTACCTTGCTAATTCGTCCTGGCTCTTGCCAGTCTCAACATGGGCGGGAATCATTGCACAGGCTTCTACCAGTGTCCCAACCTTCGGACAAGGTGCCAACTACTCAGTAGCTCGCGACGGCGCTGGAATGTCATTCATGGGCTTCCCAGTTTACATTTCGGCAAACTTGCCACAGGCAGCAGCAACAACCGTTTCATACGGCGTATTCGGCGATATTCAAAAGGGATATCGAATTGTCGAAGTGAACAGCGTTCCATTCCTTGCAAATCCTTACATCCTTGCTGCTAACGGACAGGTTCAATTCCTCTCCAGCACGCGAAGCTCTGGAAAGATCATGGATCGAAATGCAATGGTTGCTTTGAAAGTCACGTGATCTATGCCATCACTCATTACTACAGCAGATGCAAAGAGTCATCTTCGGGTTTACCACACCGAAGATGATTCTTATATCGCATCATTGGTTCAAGCTGTTTGTATTGAGTGGGAGGAAGTCACACACCAATACATTGGGCAGGGTTTCATCACCGCAAACCCTGCCCAGCGTTATTTGCAGGCGCCAGACGATGGCGTATTTCGTCCCTACTTTAATCCAGTAGAGACAGGTCAGCAGCCTGTAATTATTTGCGATGCGACTCCACTATCGCCAATAACACCTACAGAAGATTGGCTATCGCTTGATAATGCATCTGCGTACCCAATTGGTACTTCGTTAACTTCGAATGTGCAGTATACGTACCCTCTTTCCTTTACTTATTTGCTTGCTTCTGCATTTAACGCAGAAATAAAGCAGGCGCTTTTACTTCGTGTGGGTTATTTTTATTCGTATCGCGGCGACGATCCATCACCGCCGGATATGAAGGGCTGGGCGATGTTGGTCGCGCGCCACCGGACTGGGGCGCTCATTTGATACCGATGGGCATGATGAGAGTGAAGGCGACTATTTCTAGCGTCGCTGTTAGCACCTTTGATTCTGTTGGACAGAAAATTACAGGCGCTTCGACAGTTTTATATACGCCAGTTGTCCACGTCGAGAGCGCTGAACGCGAAGACAAAATGAACAACATGGGCAAAGCAGTAGTTGAAATGACCTACATAAAAGCGCCTTGGTATCCCGGCTTGAAGAATGGAATGATTGTGGTTTTGACTGATGGCGCAGTATCAACCTCATATCAGATTCAATCTATTGAAGATGACAGAATGAAGCACCGATTCGTACGGCTGGGACTGACCAGAGCAGAAGAGGCCGTATGATTCAAGTCTCTTTATCACCGCAAGCGAAGCGAAATTTAGATAAGCGCATAGCGAATATCAAATGGACGCTGCTAGAGCAGGCGCAATTTAGAGCGATGTTGAAAGCGAACAACATTGTGAAGAAGACGCTTTATACAGAATGGGCTACAGCGCCTTACTACCGAGAAGGTAGAAAACTTCACCGCAAGGCAATTCTTGAAAATGTACTAGGCAAAATTAAGCGCCCTGGTAGAGGTCAAGTAATTGGGTTTACAGGCATAGGCAGAAAAGACAGATATACGTCTGTAGTGAACATTCTTGATCCTGGCTTTACTGCTCGTACAGGCGCATTGATTCCCGGCAAGGGAATACGCCCCAAAGTATTCTTGATGGCAGTTAAACAGGCTGAACTATTCGCAAAGTATCTAGGCGAGACTGCCAAGAAGATGTTGGCGGGAAAATGAGCGCAGCAAGCCTAATTTATTGGAAACTCAGTAACGATCTGGGCTATACCGCTATGCCAGATTTAAGAAATGCAGCGCAGGCGCTGACTAGCAATCTTCTGATTTATGAAGTGAAGTCTGAGGACATGGAATTAGCAATCCCAGCCGATATCAGAATATGGCGCTCAAGTATTGACGTCTACATACTTGCTTCTACGTTAAAAGCGACCGCTGACATATTGCAGCAACTGACTACCGATATAAACGGCTCGACATGGACAGACAGCGGCGAGACTGCTTTTTCTTGCAGGGTAACAGGCGCCTCTCACGGCTATTTAGAGGAGTCGACGCCGGGCAGCGCTGACCGCACCAGATATTCAATGATCAATCTTTTAATTTTTCATCAAAACTAACTACAGGAGTATTACCCATGGCATTTCTTCCACAGACAGGCACAGGCGCAGTAATCACACTCGCAACAATTCCTTTTAATGTTCAAGATGGCACTATGAAACTTGAACGAGAAGCCATAGAGGCAACGCCCCTTAGTTCTTTTTACAAGTTTTTTCTAACTGGAAGACTCAGCGGCACTATGTCTTTGAATTGCTTTTTGTCTGCACAAATTGCAACAGCTTCTACGATTTCTTCTGAAAAAACTGTACAACTTGCATTCTTGAATCAAACTTCTTTGTCTGCTGCTGTTGCATTTACCTATCGAGATTCGCTCTCAGTTTGCACGTATGCAGGCTTTTGCATTGTGACATCTTTTACGCAATCCACTAAAGCAGATGGCGCCGAAATGGTTGCACTTGAGCTTCAAATTACTGGCGTTGTTGTCGCATGATCAGCGACCTATCTAAAGTGGTGCCGGCGTGGCGACCTGTTCGCTCTGTCATTCTGGACAGGGATATACAGGTGCGGCGGCCAACTATCAGCGACGTACAGCTGCCAATCGTCGAGCTGTGGGCGCGGCTAGTGCGAGACGGCGACGGTAGCGCATTGTTTCCCTTGGGCTTCAAAGCCTCTGAGGCAGATCCGAAGTTAGTAGAGGAGATTTGCGCGCTTGCTACAGCAAACCCTACGCAGGCGGGCGACTAGATCGCCTGTTAGCGGAAAGATTGGTAGATGGTGATGCAGATATTGGCGCGTTAGAAAAGCCAGTGTTTGCCGAGAGAGTCGAGCATCTTTTAACGGTAATCGCTTGCGCTTTGACGAGATCAGACTATAAGAAAGTGGCATACTGGCTACAGGAAAAATCGAACATTGTCGACGGCTTCGAAGAGATGATTAAACATGGAAAAAGTCGCTGAAATTCGTTTACCGCTGACAATCGTCGCTGATGGCACGAAAGCAGTCGCGCAGCTCGAAAAGTTTAAGGGGCAGGCAGGAAGTATTAGTCAGAAGCTGCGAGGATATTTTCAAGGCGAAGCGTCCGGCGCTGTTGGAATGCTGTCAGGTTTTTTCGGTATTCAGGCAGCCATTGGAGGATTAAAAGAGCTTTATGCAATGGGGCAGCGCGTCAACAAATTGGCTGAGACATATTCGCCAGACGCTGCAAAGGCGGGCGCACAGCGAGAAATCGCACAGCTACAAAATGATCAACTCGTAGCAAAGCAAACTTCACCGCTTGCGGTGCAAACAGCAAATATCCAAACAGAAGATTTGAAAAGCAAAACAAACGCACCCGAAGGAATAGGCGCTGCAATTGTAAATCAAGTGACTGGCATCATGTCTATCGGCAAAAATAACTTGAATGCTATTTTTGAATTGATGGACGGAAATACAAAAGAAGCAGGTAAATCATTTGGAAAATCTATACAGCAGTTTTCTGATTCGTTTGGAATTTACGCTGGGCGTTCTGATGCAAATTCGATTATGAAAATTGGGCAAGGGCTTGCACCGCCAGAATTACCCGCTGAAGTACAAGCACAGAATGCACGTATGGCTATGCCTAATTTCACGCCAGGCGACGCCGCGGCTGTTGCTGAAAATGATCCAACAAAAGCGGCATCTTTAGAAGCACTACAGGCAATCGTTAGAAACACACGAGGACAGCGCTAATGGCATTTTCAATTACAAACTGCGTACGCACTACGAAGCAATTGCACGTTGCACAAAAAGGCTTAGCGTCTCGCTATTCAGAGACCTACATACTCACTACGTCAGGCAGCGGCAATGATGGAAACTTTGACGTGCTTAATAATTTGACGTTTACTACAACTGGCCCAGAAAATAATACAAAGCCATTGATGCGAGAGCGCTACGCGTATGACACTCGATTTATTTCGACAGCCATTACGTATAAGCAGTTAACGGTAAACACCTTTCAAATGGACGTCGAGTACACAGGGTATATCGACGATGGTTTATACAATGATGACAACCCTCCCCCTGCTTGGTCTCGATTGTCTAGACGATCCACATTTCGTAATGTTCAAGTATGGACATACCCTTCCACACTTCCTACGAATTATGTTGCTGCCTGGCCACCAACTGCGGCGATATCAGGTACAGCAGTAGACATGATGGGCATGCCAGAAAATTACCGCGTCTGGCATCACACACTAGATATCGAACTTCATGTAGATCGAACCTACGTCAAGAGTCTGGGCGGCAATGCAGACTACTTTCCTGTTTATTGGAATACAAAGTTATTCAAAAGGAATTTGACTGCATTTCTCAGCTATCCAATAGGTACTGTGGTTTTCACTGGCTATCAGCAGGCAATGACGGAAGATCCGTGGGATACGTATACGCTAAGTTTCGAGGCTGACCAGTGGGGACATCTTGAGCAGCGAGTAATCCCAAACGTTACTGGCGGCGTGCTGATGACACAGGTAAGCACTTGGGCGACAAAGCCTATAAAGCAGGCAGATGCTGCGTATTGGTATCAACCATGGTATCGCGGCGTAGGGACAGGTGGCCTTTTTGACCTCAACACATTAGCCCCAGACCTCAATTCGTTTCCAGAAATTGAAGACCCAACGCCTGCTTGGGCTGGCTATCCATGACAATCTTCAATCCATATTTTACGACTGGACTGCCTGGACTCACCGCCACAGCGTCGAACAATATGGCAAGGCAGGCGCAGTACGTCCAGGCTGCGCGCGACCCGACAGCTGCTTCCCCTTTTGGGTTTAACTTGCCATCTTGGATGGGCTTCATTATTTCAAGTACTGCGATGGCTTCTAATTCGAACAGATGGAACTATCGAGTACAGAAAATCAATCTCACAGCGACGCCCACAGTAGTCTCAACAAACACAGCGGTACATCTTGACAAGTCCGCGTATGTAGGCGCTGCGACTGATGTACCTGCATATAACTTGTGGGAATATCAGGCGCAATCGACCGGCTATTTAGCAGACGGCACTCCGATATCAAATATTCCCAGCGGAATAACTGTGCAGCCAGTACGCGGCGTTGTCATGGTCTACCAATGGTTGAATGAACAGGGTACGGTTATATTCGTATTCGACCGCCCAAACGGACTGGGTGGAACGTGCAGTTAAGAATCCTACTGCTAGTCCTGCTGTGTTCATGCAGTAGCGGCGAGAACAGAATCGCAGAATCTTCTACAGATATTTCTAGTCTCGCTCATTCGAGCCGCGCACGATTCGAGATTATTTATAAAGAAGCAGGCAAGCCACAGGCAGATACGAAAGTGATTCAGTCAGAATCTTTAGCAGGAGTAGGCGAACAGAGCGCAATACTAGAAGCGATCAATGCAGTAATTCGCGCGCTGCCAGATGTGCAGAATGTCGAAAGTAAATGGCTATCTACGCTCGCCTATTTAATTGGTTTATTGTTTGCAGTCGCTTTTATCGTGCTGATGTTTCAAAGTGGCATAGGGGCATGGATCAAAAGCATATTCGAAATATTTACTAGGAAGCGCAATGTCTAATTTGATGTTCGCCAAATGCGCGCCGTGCGCTATCCCTGCTGGATGTTTTAATCCATGGATCAAAGGTATGAGCTGCGATGGCTACGACTGCAATCCGCCTAAAGGATTGCGCATGGGCTTCAGCATCGGTACTGATTTTATTTCATCTACATATGGCTCATTCGGCGATGGTGTACCAGGACATGATCCTTGTCAGTACAACGGTATTTCACCATACTCTCAGAACGAATTTTCTACTACCTGCGATGCATTTCCCGCCGGTATCAATTATTGTTGCTGCGCACCTAGCGCTTTTTGCAGTCCGTCGAAACCTAGCAGCACTCAATGTAACTGGGCAGTCAATGACTACAACAGCCCCGGCGCATTCTTTGTAATGTTTAATCTGTTATGCAAAAAAACGGGCGTAGATCTAGCGCCGCAAACTTGCGAAGAAACAAACTACCACGCTTGCTGCGGTAGTTTTTTTACGCCTGCAAATTGCGGTAGTCCTGCTTGCGGATGCGACCAGCTCTACGGAAATACAAACTGTGTACTCGAAGCGATGGCTACATATTTCGGCGATCCATGCGGCGGCGGATTGGGCTGTCCAGGCAATGCAGGATACGTCTACACAACACAGCCAGTACTAACTTCCTATTACGGATTCGCCGCGGCGGTAACGGCTGGCGTACTTTTGAATACAGATCCTGTAGGCACTTATCAGAATGCAATTACTTTTAGTTCGTTGACTGGTGATCAATTTACTGCGCGAGTGCGTCTCTACGATCATCGCGTAGATCCTGCGGTAGATCCAATTACTATGCTGACTGGGTTTACTTATCTATCTGGTGGCCCGCCAGATGATGATGTCTCTACACCATGGGGCAACTTTCCAAACGGCCCATACTCGCCAAACAATGCAGGCGGCGGCTATCTGCCATGGGTGACGATTACGCTGACGATGACTACTGGGCCGTATAGCGGAAACACCTATACGTACAATTACTACGGCACAGCCGCACAGTTCGCAGCATGGGCGCTGCTGAATTGGGATCCAGTCAAAACAGGCAGAATATCTATTGTGGGTAGCCCCGATTATTGGATGGGGCTACGCGTGCCGCCAGACGCTCTGAATACTACGACTGGACAATACTTACCAGTTCACGAATTCAGACGCATCATTACTAGACCTGTCAACCTAGGCGAATGGATGCCAGATAACAGCGACGATTTTCTATTAGATACTGCATCTGTCACTAGTACCTATGTACTTTTCAAAGCGCGACTGCGGCAGTTTTACAGATGGCGTACAGAAACGTTTATGAATGATTACCGCGCTCATGGGATGTTCATCAATAGCAGTTCTACAGCTCCCGGCACTTGCTGCGATTTGCAACATTGCTCGCGTCAAAGAACTTTTTACGGTTCGTCTGTTGCTGGCGCGCCATGTGAATTTTCTGGCGGAAGTCCACCTACATACGTAGACAATTCTGGGACGTGCTACCACGCACCAAACGCACCTGCTGCAACTGTCTGGACAGATGTCTGCTATCCGTCGAAATGTGCATACGGCTGGGCTGGTACTGTGACTGGGTATACCCATTCAACCTGCTTTGCTAGCCAATATAACGTTGACTTGACATATAACATAGAAAATGAGCCTTTGCTATTTAGTTCATACCATGGATGTATAGTGCTGTAATGAATGAAGAATCATTAAAATCTTTAGAGCGCGCTCGCAATCGTCCAGAATTTCAGCGACATAATGAGGGCGAACCTAAGCAAATTTCATTACAGGCGAAACTAGACGGCGAGACAGAGGCGCAGTATGTCGAGCGTCTCACCGCTGAATACAAAGCCAAAGCAAGCGAAACCACACCGCCGGCGCTGATGGCGCGCGCTGTATCGTTTATTCAGGCGATGGCTAGCAAAGTATTCGAGCTGCCAGCAACTGAAGAAATGCAAGCGGCGCGGCTGAATACTTGCTATTCCTGCGAATTCTTTCAAATTGCATTTGATGCGCCGGAACAGATTGGGCATTGTTCTACCTGTGGCTGCGGTAAAAATAAGATGACTAGCCTTCCAGAGAAGGCGAAGATACTGAAATCATCTTGCCCAAAAGGCTACTGGGACATTTCTATATCAGAATCCCCAACCGCTTCACCTTCTTTTTCTCGACGGGCTGAGTGATGCCGTCGCAGCGCTCTGCTTGTGGGCGCATGTTTGCGCCGTATGTCACTACGAAACGCTCTATCTGTGCGAATGATCGACAGCGAATGTCTACGTAGTTCTCGCCGTCCTCTTGCCGCACAGCGATAATTGAATCAGCGCGGCGTGTGTATGCACCAGCGCCGGCAGCGGCGTCTACTACTGTGCGTTGAGTGCCGGACATCTTCGGCGTATGGTGGACGATGCATATAGCGCAGGCGTATTCCTCTGCCACCTTCACTAGGCGGCTCATGATGTGCGTAGCTTCTGCGTTATCGTTCTCGTTGAGAATCGGAAAATATGCACTCAGCGTATCGATTATGCATAGTCTGGCATTCGCCTGGGAAATCCCCTGAGCGATGATGTCGATAGCGTCGCTGACTGTTTCAGGCGACTTGCCGCGCTGACACAGTACAGAAAGCTTCCCCACTTCCCTAGGCGAATTCAGGCGGCACAAACGAAAGCGCTCGGCGAGCATTTCGCGCGATGATTCAGCGTCTAGATACAGCACGTCGCCAGCCGCACATTCAAGCGCACCCATAAACCTACCGCCCTCAGTAATCGCCATGGCTAGGTCTATTCCTATCCATGTCTTATTCGCCTTTGCAGCGCCTATGAGGAGCGCCACTTCGTTCACTCTTAGCACGCTCTCTACTAGGACTTCGCGCGGCTGGACTGTCTCAAGAGCTTGTAGGTCGTCTAGAGCCACACGCTGATATGTAGTAGGCGTCAGCTTCTCTAGCGCCCTTACATTGGCTTCAAATTCAAGATAGAGAAGATAGACGGCGCTTTGATCAGTCTCTCGTATAAGACTTATCGCAGCGCGCGCCATCTTCTCTGCTTCGTCGATACCGCTGGCCCTGCGATATCGACGATAGATAGCCATTACGTCAAGAAACGTTGTTTCTTTTTGCATTGTGTTCTACTTAATTAAAACGGAATATCTTCAGGATCTACCGAATGCTTCGGACGCGTCTCAGGCTTTCGAGTATCGCGCAGCGGTCTAGTCTCTTTCGGAATGTCTGGGTATACGCGTATGCAGTCGACTTGCTTACCTGCGAAGTTTGTTTCTTCCTTGCACAGCTTTACACTTCGACCTACCCAGCGGTCGGTATCGCTGCCAAATGCACCGGCAACCCTCTTTAGATTCGTCTTATTCAGAACGACGCTGCCGAACTCAGTAGCCAAGATAATCCGCTCGCCGTCGTCGAAATCCTTTGTGGTCGATCCAGTCACCAATGTAACTACATCTCCCTCGTTTAGATCCGCAGCTCTTAAAAATGCCCCTTGCATGAATTTTCCTACGTCCATTGCTATACCCCTTCTGGTTTAGGTTTGATGAGACAAATTGATACATTTTCTTCTTCCAACATTGACAAATGATCATCGCCGCAGACGCTGCGAATGACTGAGATCTTCCATGGATTCGCACTAAATGCGCCGCGCTCGCCGCGGCTGAGATAGTCGAATGATCCACCTGCAAACTGGATAAGACTCTCGACTGTGCGTTGATCGTCGCGTACCGAATAGATTTTCTTCTTCTTCAACTTCAAGCCAGTACCACATTCTCGATAGATACCGTTTGGCTTCGACTGTAAGAAGAAGAACATGAATTCATCCTCTACAGCGTCGGCGTAAGCTTTTGAAATGCGGCGAAGATCTACCGCAGCGTCATAAAACGCTAGCGATTCTTCTTTATTGTGCTGGTCAGGATCTAATCCGCACAGCGCATCTCCTAACTGCTTTACGCTGTTCTTCAGTATCAGCAGTTCGCTGATGCAATCGTAGATATTCATTTACGTCTCCTAACAACGTCTTCAGGTACGTCCAGATCACAGAATGCAGTTTCTAGCAACACCAACAGGCACAGAGCGCTGAACAAAATAAAGATGAGTTCTCTCATGGGTTCCCCGCATCGCTTCCGCGGTCTAAGTCGCGAATGATTACGCCGCCTGTTTCACCGTCGCCCCAGATGCAGCTATCGACTGTGCGAATGTAAGTATGCAGCGCTGTAATGTGACCTACAGACTCTGTAGCTGGCTCGCCTTTGTCATTCGACTGGGCTTGCATGAGCAGTCGGCTAAGGCCGTGCCGGGCGTCAATGATGGCTTGCAGCACCTTTGCAGCTGCTAACGGATTTATCAATTCTCTTGACATGGGATTCCTTCCTCTTTGTCTTCAATGTGAGTAGAGCGACTGCGCATGATGAAGACCTCACGCGCTGCCACTATTGAAATAAGTATTTTTTTTCCAATGATGCCATCAAACGAAACTTCTACAGTTTCATTTAACAGCTTGAAAACAAGGCTTTCCCCTGGCTTCCTAGTTAAACAAAGTCGCGGCATTACGCGCGACCTCGACGGATGCTATATGTTCTGTTAAACGCAAGCCCTAGAAAGAATGTATCGTTTTTCGGCATTTTTTAGGCTTTTACCGCTAGCAATTGTGCTGCGGTGACTGTGATCGAGTTTGAATTATTGAGTGCTAATAATCTACGCTCTGCTGCTTTTTTATTTCCACAGCACATCGTCCAACTATGAAAATCGTGCATTTCTTCGCGTGGAATCGCTTCCCAGAGTCCACTTGATGAATTCTTTGTCACTACCCAGTCGCTGCGATTATCGCGTAGCTCTGTTTCAATTCTGAGTAGTGCGATTCGTATCAAGTCTGTGGATTCCTTCCGCATGCGCATATCGTATCTGACGGCTAACTATTTCGGCTCAATGCTGTTTTATTCTTTAGCTGCGGGCTGTTCTGTTCTCTCTTATCGATGCAGAACTAGGTAGGTTTACGTTTGTGCGAGCCAGCGTCAGCTAAGGCGACGCAGCAAAACGTAACATCACGTAAGTCTGCTGTCAATAGGTAAAATTTAATTTTTTTGTGGATAAGTTGTGGATAACTTTGTAGCATTCTTGATATGTCAGCATATCAACGCAGAAAAGGCGCTGTTGGGGAACGCGAAGCAGCGCAGGAGTTATGCGATTCTGTAGGGTTAATCGTCACTAGACAAGCCAGAAATGGCGTTGATGGTGGCGCAGATGTAGCTGGTGATGGCATTATTGTTGAAGTAAAGCGCCGTGATGGTGGGCTAATTGTTGAGACATGGCTACAGCAGGCTGAACGATCCAGAGTGCGACCTATTGATGTACCCATAGTCATGGCTCGCGCTGACAATTGCGCTTGGATAGTGAGTCTGCGTCTGGCTGATTTAGGCGACTTTGTACAGGTGATTGAATCCCACAGAAAGCAACGTGAATGATAGAACTGAAATTCCTAAGCGATGGCGTGGCCAGCGCTGGTCTGCTTTGGCTGCGTCTGTTCGCGCGCGTAATCCAATATGCGAACGCTGTAAAGAACGCTTTAGCGAAGAGGTGCATCATTCCGTGCCTCTGCATAAAGGCGGTAGTTTATATGACCCTCGCAATCTCGTTGCGCTATGCAAGCAATGTCATCATGACATTACGACGCGTCTTATTTCGCAAATAAGGGCTTCCAAATTTTCCCAAAATAACGAGCCAGATAAAAACCCCATTATTTCAACAGAACAGCGCCCTTTTTTCGCAAATAATGAGGGTATGGGCGAGGCCTCTTTTACCAAAGGTACCACGGTAAGGGTTCAATCGTCAATAGATAGGAAAAAGATACCAAGGGAATCACTTGGCGCGCGATTGAAGTGGAGAAATAACAAAATAAAATGAATTGTAAAACCTGCAATGTTTCTTTAGAAAATAAAATAAAAATCAGAGGTGAATGCCGTCGCTGTTATCAAAAAGATTATAAAAAAGCTAGAGCGAATACGCCAGCAGCAAAAGCAAAGCGCAGACGAAACAAGATCTTTGCCAAGTACAAAATTAGTATGGCTGAATATGAGGCAATGAGTCGCAAGCAATCTGGCAAGTGTGCGATTTGTTTCGCCCCGACAGAAGATGTCCGCTACGGTGTTTTATGTGTTGACCATTGCCATAAAACTGGCAAGGTTCGTGGCTTGCTTTGCATTGAATGCAACACAGGTCTAGGCAGGTTTGAAGACAAACTACAAATAATGATCAATGCCATTCATTATTTGAAGGCGCATCAATGATCAAGGTAAAGGACATTGTTGAAAAGTACGTTCTTGATGTTGCGTCTGGCAAGATCAAAAGCAACCTATCTATGCATGGGTGGGCTGTTTTAACGTCAAAAACGCTGAAGACTTGGAAATGGTCAATAGTGCAGGACTATTACGAATTCGCCAATGATCTCAAACAGGCGACAGGCAGCAACGCCGGCAAGCCTTTGGTACTTCTTCCCTGGCAATGGGCAGTTGCTGCCCAGCTGTTGGCAGATCCCGGCTGTAAGGCGCTGCTAGTCGTCGTCGCACGCGGCGCCGGGAAGACTGAGCTAGCGGCGTCTTTGCTCGCTTGGGCTATGCATACTGGGGGCGCATCGCAGCAGTATTACGGCGTAGCGCCCAATCTGCGAGCAAGCAGCATAGTTTTTGACCGCTTGCGAGTGATGATTAAATCTGTAGACCCAGATGCTGTCAGTAGCGACGCCACCACAATCAGTAATCATGGCGGTTGGATCCGATGTCAAGGCTCTGTGATGCGCGCTCTCCCATGCACAGAGACGGCGATGGACGGTATCAGCGCTCGCTTGATTGTCGCTGACGAGGTGGCTCGCATGGAAAAGGGCTTCGGGCGAGTGGTCACAGGGCTAAGTAAAGACCCTGCTAGCCAGATGCTCTGCATATCGACGCCAGACGCTAGACAGCGCACCCGCTCTATCTGGCCGTACTGGTCAGCATTGCAGGCGCATTATGTACAAGGCGCTGAATGTCCAGCGGGTTGGCGTGGAATGCTGTTCGGCTTGGACTCTGAAGATGATGCACTCGACGAAGACAACTGGATAAAGGCGCAGCCATCGCTAGGCGTGACTGTGCAGCCCTCGAACATGAAGGCGTCTATCGAGGCGATGATGGGTACGCATGATCCAGAGCAAGTAGCCGAATGTGACATGCAGATTCTCGCGCGCCACAATGACCGTCTAAGCGGCGCTATGGATCTTTCGATATTGGACAGGCAGATGCTCGAAGTAATTGACTGGGACTCTCTGCGTGGCGCCCCTGCCGTTATAGCGATTGATCTAGCACGCGGCGCGCAGCTGGGCGACCATGCGAACCTATCTAGCCTCTGTCTAGCGGTATTTGACGTAAAGGCAGAGCGGTATAGATATAAACTGATTCATTGGTGGGCAGGACAGGACATTGTTGGCGACGAAAAGCGCTGTCATCAGCCGCTTAGGCAATGGGTAGCCGAGGGACATCTACGGCAGATGTCTGGCGAAATCCACGATATGCACGTTATCGAAGCGGCGGTACTCGACCTCAGCGCTACATATTCGGTACGTCATGTTGGCGTAGATCCCCTAGCGCACCAAGAATCGGCGCTAATTGACTGGCGGCGGCGTGGAATAACCGTAACGGCCGTCGAGCAAGGTATCCGCACTATGGGGCCGGCTTGGGCGCTCTGGACGGACGGTATACGCGGGCGAAGTATTACGCATCAGAAGGATCCAGTACTGCGGGCGTGCCTAGGCGCAACTAGAACTATTCAAGATAACGCTGGAAACGTTCGACCAGTTAAGGGGCGAAGCTCTGGGAATATCGACGCCGTTATAGCGTCCTGCATGGCTGCGATGCTTTGCGAGCGGTTTAACGTAGCGCGCGTTTCGTCCTATGAGACGCCCGGCGGCGTAGTAATTTGATCTACCACTATTGGATATTCAATAGTTAAATAAATTTTCGCAATTTACTTGACAAGTTTTGAGGGGTAATAGTTTGCGGGCGTGAGTGTATTCAGCCGCCTGACAGGATGGTTCGGAAACAATACCGCTAC
>Ga0209596_1002127_pt1 | contig 16473 bp, 19 predicted proteins | sample M_130807_MF_Meta_FD_187314 | JGI IMG/M metagenome (GOLD analysis project Ga0209596, IMG submission 187314) | Freshwater microbial communities from Lake Montjoie, Canada to study carbon cycling - M_130807_MF_MetaG (SPAdes) (version 2) | ecosystem: Environmental > Aquatic > Freshwater > Lake... | reverse complement strand
GTTTTACCTACACCTGCACCACCACATAAAAGTAAATTAGGAATGTTTCTTTGATTAACATACTCCTGAAACGGTGTCTTTAACCGTTCAGGTAGTATGCAATCTTCAATCGTCTTAGGCCGATATGCCTCGGTCCATAATAAATGTTTCATTCACACACTCCATAATAAAATTAAACTACTTCAATTCACCATTCAATCTACCAATTACTTCCATATAATTACCTGTAACTTTAGTAGTACCGCCATCTGCCATAACAATATTAGCACCTGCCATTGTTGCTTCTACTAACATAACAAAATTTGGATTGATTGCAACACTACCAGCATCAGGTCGTTCAAAATAAATTAACATATTAACCCTTTGTGAAAGTTGATCCAGGTTCTGTTGTAATCCAGTATTGTAAATCTAATTGTTTGTGTTTGAAATTAGAAATACCTTTTGATGAAATACTAATATCATATTCACCAGGTAACATGATTAGTGTTTCTAGTTTGAATACCATTTCATATACATCACCATTACCATCAGCAATTTCAAGTTCATTTCGTGATGCGGAACTATCTTTTGCATCATAAACTAGAACACTTACTTTTGATCCATTAGATTTAAAAGCAAGATTTGTTGAACCAATGATTGAAGAGATTTTCTTGACCCAATCATAATCATTTTTAGATAATGTAAATTTGATTTCTGCTTCAGGCATTGCAACAGGTTTCTCAGGAGGCAAAGTAAGCATCTCTGCATCACAACAAACATACTGCAAACGATTACGACCATCTTCACTGGTAACTTTACATGAACCATCTTCGTGTTTGATATCTACATCACCACCAAACATAGAAATTGCAGTTAAAAAGTTATTCAAATCGTAGATACCAAACTCACTTGTAATCTCATCTTGTTCATTGAAAAAATTGTATTCAGCAAAGATGTTCTTATTACGTGAAATGGTCTTTAATGTCTTACCTTGTTTGAATAAAAATCCAGAATTCACTGTAGAAAAATTCTTCAAGATATCAATTGTGTTTTTTGATAATTTCATAATATACTCCATAATTAAATATTTGTTTTAGGTTTACTGTTATATAATTCATCGTGATTGTGTAGAGCCATTATACTATAATGAATCACTTTTAGCAAGTCTTTTCTATTTCTTCCTTCTTTCTTGCCATATCTCTGTGCGTATTTCATAATGTTACCGATACAGAAACCTTCACCGTGACCACTATCCATTATAAACTCAGTTGCCTGAAATTTATTTTGTGAATAGTGTTCACCGTAAGTGTTATCAATATAGAGTTTAAGTTCATTAAGTATTCTATCTTCACTATACTTATAGTCTATATCACATCTCATGATTACAATTTACCCGTTAATTCTGCAACTTTAGGCATGTTACCCGTGAATGGATATGTACCAATATGTTGTGTTTTCATCCATGGACATAAGTAGATTTCTCCACCAATCTTACGCCACATCTGACAGAACATATAATCTTCAGATAGATAACGATCTGAACCTCCACCAACGATTGAGTCTTTAGTATCAATCACTGTATCAAAGTATGCATGAATGTATCTTGAACCATCAAAATTTGCTTGACCAACATGATCAGGTTTATAACGAATAGTGGGATAGGCTTCTCGCATCTTATCAAATACTTCACGTTTAACCATCATAAAACCTGTACCAATTTCTAATACTTGAAGTGGTTCAGTTACAGAAAAGTTTTTAGTACCATGAACAACATTAAACACATAATCACCAACAACATATTCTAAATCTTTTGGTGGTAGATCAGGATGTTTTCTTGCGGCTTCTGCTACATTATTCCAATTGATAGATTTTTTAGGGTAAGGTCCACCAATCACTTCTTTATCTAATGCCATCAAAGCAATTACATCTTGCGGGTTGAAATGAACATCAGAATCAATGAAGAGTAGATGAGTGCATTCCGAACGGAGAAATTCATCTACAAGATAATTACGTGCCCGAGTGATAAGAGATTCATTAAACAAAAATGAAAACTTAACATCAACACCATACTTAATCATCATTACTTGTAAATCAAGGCACGATTTCATATACATGCCATATGACATACCGCCATACATTGGGGTTGCCACAAACAACTTAAACTGCTTTAGATCATCTAATTTAACTTTTATTTCCATAGTATATCCATTATTAAAAAGAGGGTGATACAATTATATATGCATCACCCTATAAAATTTACACTACAGATTAGGCAAATGCACTAGCGCCCAAAGAATGATACGCTGCCGAAATCATCTTACGAGTAGGTTTACCTAAACGATAATGATTAACAGGTTGACCATTGGCTGATTTTTTAGTGTTACGGTAGATACTATAACCTTCAGCACGAAGCTCTTGAATACGAGCAGAGAAACGCTCAATTCCGAAACGGGTTTTAGCTTCTGACTCAGTAATTTCTTTACCAGATTTAAAAAACTCAATCAGTTTTTCGTTTTGTGAACGAGTTTGCATAATAATTACTCCATTTAATTTTGTGTCGCACTAAGTTTATATTTCAGAGGCGACACATCCCTGAAACTTTATGTATTATACATTAGTTATGTATTATCGTCAACACTTTTACAGGCAAATGTTATTGATTACCATCAGTCCATACGGTAGGGCCCCCACTGAGGAGAAGCGTTACCTGGAATTTCAGCAACATTATCTGGTATACTTGTTACGGTATTAGGTACTCCAGCGGGAGTTTGATACACCGATTTTATTGCGGCTTTATAAGAATTTTCTTCAGCCAAACTACTGTCAGGCATAACTGTTTCAGCAGTAACCGTAGGTTTTGCATCTTCATCAATCTTAGTATACAAATCTAAGAATGATCGCTTTGTATCTTCATCAAAACGATTCAAACACAATTCAATTGCTTTCATCTTATCATTAAAGACACCAAACGATTTAACAATATGTACCAAACGGCGAGTAGATATAACTTCATCAGCACCACCTTCGGCAAATGTCTTACGAATAATATCTGCCCATGTTACCAATTTATTTACAAATTCATTATCATCTTTACCAACAGATTGCATCTCTTTAAATAAAATTTTCTTTTCTACTGCAAGTGGTGGCCATTCTTGTTCCATTGTAATCAAGAATCGTTCTAGAAACGCTTCATTCAATACATTAGTGAACATATAACGACCATCTTCAGAACCTTTACCTTTAGTATTTGCGGTAGCAATTACAGTAAAACCTTCTGCAGGTGTTACTACTTCATTTTTCTTTTTCAATAAGAATGGTTTACCTTCAAATACACGCTGTAAGCATGATAGATTAGCCGCACCATAATCAATCTCATCAATACATAAGACTGCACCTTGTCGTGCCGCAACCGTTACAGGACCATCTCGCCATTCCATCTGACCATTAATCAATACATAGTTACCTAACAAATCACTTTCATCGGTTTCTGGTGTCATTGAAATACAAACAAATTTACGACCAATCTTGGCACATGCCTGTTCGGCAGACATTGTTTTACCATTACCCGATTGACCAGTAATCAATAACGGAAAGAATTGATTGGAACTTACAATGTTTAATAGATCATTGAAGTGTCCAAAAGGTACAAAATTCTTATAGATTGAAGGTACTAAATTATTACTTTCCAAATCAGTAACAACATTAGTAATTCGATTGCCTTGTTTAACTTCTATCATTGGTTCTTTTTTCATATTAACAACTTGTCCTACCATTTGCACTGTAGAATCAGTCACAGGTATTTTATACATGCCACGACCAATACGACAAGTTGGATCTTTAATTAACCATTGTGGTCGTTTTAGATTATTTTGTTTACAAATGGCATTAATCTCTTGCCGACTTAATTCTGTTTTACCAGATTCGATTGCTAGTTTAACAAACTTCTCACGAGCATCACTCATTTTCTTACTCATAATATATATACTCCCAATGTCATTTAAGATACAACCATTATACTACATGTATTACCGAATGTCAAGTGATATACCTATAGATTTTTACTATAAGAATCAATAACTTAAGCGGCAATTCTCTCAATAAACCGTGTTGCTAAGACTCTATTGGACTGTTTTGCTTTATTTAATTTTGAAAATGCAGTTTTTAACTTACCAGTAGTAAAATCACCTTCAACTTTTAATTCTTCATCACCAATTACAACATCATTACCGCCACGAATGATATAGAAAGCATCATATCCAAGATTGTGTGATATAACAAAATTATTTTTTCGCATATCTTTTACTAATACATCTAACAATTCTTCACGAACATGATAATGAGAAGTTGGATTTAGTTTTTTCGCCATATCTTCAACAGACAAACCACCTTCATATCTATAATCATTCAAGAAATAACTACGATTAGGTCTTTTTGTAATAAAAAATCCAAAGATTTTAGTATTAGTAGTTTTTGAAAACCAATCAAATATCACAGCACGCAATGAATGATTATTATCCATTTTCTTTTGATATTTTGTTTTCTTATCTTGAATAATTACATTTTGTGCTATAGCAGAAAATCTTTGAATACCATCTTCTTTAACATATGTATTAGTCCAATCGGCATCACCATCATGCACAATACATAAATTCACTAAATCTAAATTGTTTTTCTTACGAAAATCATTAACTGTATCACGTAATGCAATCAGTGATTCTGTTAAAGGTGTATTGGATAATCCTTCAGATTTTGGAAGAAGATATAGTCTATCACTTTGGTATATTTTCTTTAACCCCAAAATATTTTTAACACATTTTAGATATTCTGCACTACTCATGTTAGAATTTAAGTATTCTCTTAAGTATACTTCGTTAAATGCAATATCATTATCATTTTTAATAAAAGATTGTTCTTTACATACAGTATCATACATACGACCATTGATATCATTACCGAATCCATATAAAACAAATGGAATGTTTACTTTCTTACAGAACATACTTAAAATTAAAATTTGTTCTAATGCCGATGCCATATTATAACTCATACTACCTGAACGATCTAATAATAATACTAATCCATGAGATTTACCTTTAGGCAATTGCATCATCTTACGAAAGATATTATCATCTAATTTGTATTTGTAAATATTGTTAATATCAATGTCACCAGTATTAGATATTTTCTTTTTAGCAAATGATTTCGCAGCTTTACGCATTTCAAATTCTTTCGCTAACAATGAAATATATCGGTCATTCTTATTCTTAAATTCTCTCAATTCAGTTTCAAGATTAAATACTTCAAAAGTTTCTGGTGTTAAGAATTCATGAACACGTTTTGCTGGTGTAAAAATACCTTTAGGATTTGCAATAGGAATATTCAAATAGATATATTCTTTACATTTTTCATCTAATAATGCACTTTCATTATTGCGAAAATTTTGATCTGTTTCACAAGTTGGTTCAAAATCAGGATCATATTGGTCTTCCATTGAACCTTTAGATTCTTTGAAACGATTAGGTGTATCACCATCAGTTTCTTCATTTTCTTCTTCAGATTGTTCATTAGAGGGAATTGTGGTACTTTCTTCACTGTTTTTTTCAGTTTCAGTATCATCAAAGTCTAAATCATTTTGATCAAAATCAAATCCATCATGACTACCAAATTCATTGGTAAAATTACTTAAAGTATTTTCTTGTTTATCTTGTTGTTCTTTTTTAGAATAACCAAATAATTCTTCAGCAACACGGACAACATCTTCCCATGTTTCACATTTTTCTACTTTACTTAATAATTCAGTTTCAATATCAGTAAAAGTAATACCCAAAAATGTACCGCCTTTTGTATAAAGATTAATTTTATCAATAAGAGGTAATGAATTAACATCTTCATTTTTAATACCAAAAAAGTCTTTATCAATTAACTGTTTATAAGCATTGATAAATGATTTTTTAAGACCAGGATAACGCCGTTTGATTTTCTTTTCAATACGGGCATCTTCAACAACATTCAAAAATGTTTTAAAGTTTTTAGATTGATTCTCAATAATTGCATCATGCCAACCTTCTTCAGGTGTCTCTAATGCATGACCAACTTCATGACCCATCAACAAATCATAAAGATCACCACTCATATCAGTCCAAATAGGACAATTCAATACACGAGTTTTCAGATTAAACGATGCAGTTTGAATTTTAGCATGTTGAATTGTGATGTTTTCAGTGGCAAGTAACTTTGCTAACTGTGATTTCGATTCAGTAGAATAGTTTTCCATATTGATCTCTCTATTAATATACAATCATTATACATTAACTGAATCCAATGTCAAGCGCTATGTAACTCTTTGATTTTATTAAGGTTTATAGAAGATAAAAATAGGTTCGTATTTTAACCACATTTTGTCATTGATTTTACAGAAGTTTTTTGCTTTTGGCAACCCAGTTATTGGGTCTAATCTATTACCGCCAGGCATTTGTGCAAGTGCCATCTTTAATTTACCTTTGTATATCATACCTAATGATAATAGATAGTCAATAGAATCTTGTTCTAATGGCAACATATCACCATCAAATGCAGCATCGGCAATGTTCCATAACAGATATCTATCATTACGTAAATATTCTACACAAGTATTCAATGTCTTTTTAAGAAAACCATCACGCCATAAATCATATTGAGAAAACTTCTTGTATGATTGTGCATCATCTTCAGAATATGCTTCTTTAGAAAAATAAGGTGGTGATGTAAATATCATATCTAACTCACCTTTATATTTCTGAAATTTTGGATCATTATGTATTTCTTCTGAACCATGTTGAAATATTTGATAGGTATGTGTTTTAGGAAATAATCCTGTTGCACGATATGTCTTTGTATTAAAGAAATCTGCAAATTCATGATACTTAGTTCTACCAGTTGTAGTGTTATGATCTGTATTAGGATCAGTACCAATGTAATGTATATTTCTAGAATCATCTACAGATAATGCACCTAATAGTCTACCACCCCAACCAGATGATGGGTCATAGATATTAATTTGGTCTTGTTTCTTAATATGGTCTGTAAATCTTTCATAAAGAAACTTGGCAGTTAATGGTGGGAAATTAACTGCATATTGACAGAACGATACACGAAATGCTTTTAGTCCAATAGGAAATATCTTTTGTCCTTTTTCATATAACCGAATTCGAAATGATTGTGCATCTTTATGTTCCACATTTGTGGTACATGATTTAGGAATCAATCCAGGGTTACTTACTTGTAATTGTAATATTTCTTGTTTAGTAATACGTAGATAATTTTGATTCTTCAATTCTTCAGTGTAACCAGTATATTCTTTTTCTTCATTAGGTTCTAACCAATAATCATGTGTATTATATGTTCTTGCTTTAGTTTCAAACCATTGCAAGAATTCATTTGTAGAATTTACTTTGTATACTAAAGAACCCATCTCAATAATCTGATCTTTTTTAATTGGGCTGGAATAATGATAGAAAGAATCTCTTTTGAAATGCCTTGATGCATATGTAATAAATGTATCTAACAATTCATCTTTAGCAAAGTAATCATAGATTGATTTACCTTTGTTTACATCTTTGGTATAGTTAATACGTGTTTTCATCATAGTAGGAAACCATTGATTAACTGCATTACCAACATTACTTGTATTACGAATCACATCAGTTTCACCAGTTAATTCATCTTTAACTAAAAATTTGAATACTGGAAAACTAGTCATCTGATTAAACTGATCTAATATTTCATCTTCATTGTAACCAACTCTTGGTGGTTGTCCTTTTTCATCCCATAGACTAACAATAGTTTTACGAAGTTGAATTGCCCATTCACGGAATTCATCTTTAGTCATTGCAAGTATTTCTTCAAACTTTTTATTAGATTCAGATTCCAATAATTCAGTATTCTTCTCATAAAAATATTTCATATATTTACCATTTCAAATTTATAAACAACACCAGGTATAATACCTTCAGACCAACTTATATCTCCAACTTTTTTCATACCATTTTTTTCATAGAATCTTCTTGCTCTATCATTTTCTGCTCTAACTGTTAACCAAACTGCAGAATTCATTTCATAAAAAAACTTAGATAATATTTTAGATGCATTACCAGAACCTTGTGAATTAGTTACAATTTGTCCTATATGTGCATCACCTTTTTGTGCTTCAACATTACCAATCTTTTGTTTTCTTTTATATACACCAAATACAATTACAACACCATCTTCTAAAATAATATTATTATTTTTTAATTTTCTTTTTAAATAATCTTGTCTAATGTGTGGAAAATAACTTTTCTTATAAAGACTAAAAATTGAATTAATTGTAGATAAATCTGATATTGTAGCTATAATCATTGCAGTATTAACTCTCTCATTGTTTGATTAGAATAACAATCAATTACTAAATGTAATCTATCTTGTTCCCACATATTATGCACTTCGTGTGCTTTAGTTACATCTGTATAATAATAAGTACCAGTTTCTAGAAAGTAATCACATTTTTGTTTTCCATCATATAAAGAAAATACAACTTTTGGATCAGTCTTAATTGGTACATGAACACGAATAATTTCTCCATCTTCAAACCCAATAGTTTTATCAATTTTATCTGTATGTTTTTCAATTTTAGTTCCTGCTTTTAATCTCATCACACGAACCCTTTGAAACTCTGCAGGTATCTGTTTCAAAATTTCATTCAAAGATTCCATTTCTGGAACAAATCGTAAGGTAGTATCCTGTAATTCACCCTCTTCAAGATTACTCTTTAATACTCCAGGTTTCAAAATATTTTTATAATCATTACTATAACCTCTTAATGAAATTGCTTCCCAATTTCCATTATTGTATTTTGTTTTAACTAATGAAAGTGTTAGACCTTCAATACATTTTACTGATACACTTAAATCTTTTTCGTATTTAGGAATATTTAATTGCTTTAATATTGGTCTTTTCATTTTATCATTCTTCTATATTGTTTAATTAATTTATCTTGTTTCTTTTGTGCCATCTTCAATGCAAGAGGACCAACATGTTCAGTAAATAGAGAACCATTCATATGATCTAATTCATGTTGAAAGCATTGGGCAGTAATACCATCAAAATCTATTAATTTTTGTTCTCCCGATTCTGTATAGTATACTACTTTTATTGATGTATGTCTAGCGATATTTAATGTTAAACCAGGAAAACTTAAGCAACCTTCTTTTAATTTGGCAACTTTTTTACCTGTCTCTACAATTCTAGGATTAATACATGCCATTTGAAAGTGTTCATTACCAATAATAAAAACTCTTTCTCTTATCCCACATTGATTGGCAGAAATACCAATGCCACCATATAATTTCATTGTCATTTTTAATCGTTTAATTAAATGTGACATATGATAATTTGGCAATGAAGTTTCATCATATTCAGGTATTGGTTCATGTAATGCTGGATGCGATGGGTCTACTAATTTGTATGGAAGAATATCTTCTTCTTTTGGTGTTGCTGGTATTCCAAATCCTGTATCAATCGTTAAAATATCACTCATGTTGTTATCCTTGAAAAATTCTTTACCTTCTCAAATTTAATTACTGACCTAAACTTATCTTGTAATATATCACCTTTATGGCTAATTACAAATAAATTTACATCTTCTAACATATGCAAGATGTTCATTAAATACTCTGTACCATTTGCATCTAAACTAGAATCAAATATTTCATCTAATATTAACAGATTAGTATTTGCAGAATTTTTTAACTTTGCAATTGTTCTCCATGTCAACATCAATGCCATATCAATTCTTTGCTTTTCACCTTCACTAAATGATTCATAACTAAATGCATCACGGTGTCTTGATTTAATTGTTTCTTTGAATGATTCATCTAAATTAAAATTAACAAAGAAATCAAATGTTGCTAAATGTTTGTTTACAACTTTATTAATAATGGGTAAATATTGTTTGATAATCTTAGTCTTAATACCAGTATCTTTGAGTAAACCTGAAGCGGCTTCATAATATGTTTTTTCATCAATCAGTTCTTTCTTCTTTTGTAATATCACTTCTAATTCAATATTTAATTCTTTTAATTTAGTATTTTCTACTTCTAAATTATCTTGTTTAGATTTCAATGATTCAATTTGAGATTTCAACTTTGAAATATATTTGTTTGTTTCTGTAATAGAAGTTGTGTTAGTAGCATTACTAATTTGTAATTTCTGTATTTCTTTTTGTTTTAATGTAATCTCATTCAGTCGTTCTTGTTCTGCCAATAATTTTTCTTCTAATATTTTTAATCCCGATTCAATTTCGGCAACTCTATCATTATTCTCTTTGATTTGTTGTTCTTTAAACCCCAAGGCAATTTCTTGCTTACAGGTTGGACAATTATCATTCTGTTCAAAGAAACCAATATCAGATTTATATTTGGATAAGTTGTTTTCAATCTGAGATTCAATTTTTGAAAATTTCTTGAGTCTAGTCTCAACTTCAATTTTGTTTTCCACGTAGGTTTGTAATAAGTTGATTGAGTTGGATGTTTGTTCAATTTTGCTTTGTAACTCATGTATGTCAGTGTTATACAATTTGATCTGATTATCATATTCTTCTATTTTCTCTTCGTTAGTTTTTTGTATACTTTTAATATGTGTATTCTGAATTTCAATCTTAGTTTCTACAATATGTAATTTAGAATTGTTATCTGTAACCTGATCTTTATTACCAGATATCTTATCTTTCAATACGGTATTCATTGTAGAAAATATTTGTATATCTAATAAATCTTCAATGATTGACCTACGATCATTTGCAGATAATTGCATGAATGGTACAAATGATGCAGAACCCAATATAACAATCTGTGTAAATGATTTGTAGTTTAATTTCAGAATAAACTTTTCTAAGTATTCTTGATAATCTCTACTTGCAGCATCTTGATTCAGTAAATCTCCATCTTGATATATTTCAAAAATATTAGGTTTGATACCACGAACAACTTTATAATTTTTATTACCAATACTAAATTCACATTCAATGATACAATCTTTTTGATTAATAGAATTGATTAGTTGTGGTTTATTAATACTTCTAAATGCTTTACCAAACAAAGAAAAACACAATGCATCAAGCATCGTAGATTTACCTGCGCCATTAGAACCAACAATTAAAGTATTAGATGATTTTAAAAAATCAATCTCTGTAAAATAATTGCCGGTACTGATGAAGTTTTTATATCTAATTTTTTTGAATACAATCATCAATCTACTCTCTCAACATTTACCGCTTCTACGTATAGTTCTTTCATTAGACTTTTAAGTATATCAGGTTTTACATTCAATGTCAAGCCGTCAATATATTTATTTAAGATAGTCATAGTATCTTCTGCTTGATTTACCAATTCTTCATCATCGGCAACTGAAGTATCTGTAAAATCTTCAACTATACCAATATCTGCAACACCTACTTTATATAAATTATCCATTACCACATCAAACAGATATGGGTTCTGTTTATTGATTACTACAATCTTTATATAGGCATCTTTCAATTCTTCATAATTAAAATTCTTCCAATAGGCAAACTCTTGTGTTGTATCATCATATTGTAATTTATGAAACATTCTATATGGATTAGGTATAAATTCTAATTCTCTTGTCTCAGTATCAAATACATGAAACCCTCTTTGGTCATCATAGTCTGCCCATGTAATTTCATATTGATTACCAAGATAAGTTATATTGCCATTAGTTGATTTGTGATGAAAGTGACCAGACAATACAATATCAAATCTATTAAACAATGCCATATCTAAACCAGTTTGACATACATTACCACGATCCATTTCAAAACCAGATATCTCAAAATGACCAAATACAATTTCACTCTTAGTGCTATTTAAAAAATCTATACTGCTTTGATAATTACTAGAATTAATCCATGGCATCAATGCAACATTAACACCATCATATACTTTTTCAACAGGATCAATGTATACGTTTACGTTATCGTAATGCTCAAACAATTCATTCATGGCATTAATTTCATTTGTATTCTTGTATGTGACATCATGGTTACCCACAATAACATCCATTTGAATATTATTCTTTAATAATCTATCAAAGAATCTTCTACGCCAAGAATTTAATGTAACATAATTAATAAATTTTCTACGATCAACAACATCACCTAAATGGCAAATATGTGTAATATTATTTTCTTCTAAGTATGGAAAGAATACATTTTCCCAAAACTTAAAAAAGAATTCATTGAATATTGCACTGTCACCTCTTGCACCCGCATGAGTGTCATTTATTAAGGCTATTTTCATCAAATTCTCCTCTTACCATAAACTCTCTTGTATAGGTTCGTCTACGTAATTCACTACTGCTAAAGTGATGATCTCTACGATTAAAATATATTTCAATACCTCTACCAGCACAGATATCTTTTGCCGTGAATTGTTTTTCTTTATATTCATCACCAATGATTCTAACTGATATTGGAAATGAACGAAAGATTTCTTCTAAGTCACTCTCGTATGTGTATGGTATAATCTGATCAACATATGTAACTGCTTTAAGTTGAATATACCTTTCAACTATACTTTGAATAGGTTTATTTTTTTCTTTCCGATCTATAGATGGATCAGTTTGTAAACCTACAATTAAAAAGTCACATTGAGTCTTTGCTTCTTCTAACATCAATATGTGACCAGCATGGAGTAAATCAAATGCACTACATGTAAATCCAACTCTCATAATAATCTCCTTAAATATCAGGTAGCTCTTTCACATCTAATTCAATAAAATTTTCAATACCTTTAATCTTTACTTTCTTTTTATTCTTTTTAGTTTCTTCAAAAGTATGAATAAATTCTGATATGTTATCATACATCTGAAACTGTTGCATATGCCCATTCTCATCTTCAAACATTTCACCTTCATCTAATAAACCAAACTGTTCTGTTGCTTTGTATTTTACATATAATTGTTTTTTCTCTTTGGCAATTCTTCGTAGAAATGCAAAGTAAATAATCTGTGTAAAATAAGCAAATGGATTAGATGATTTGGCAGGATCAAAGTTTCTGAAATACATTATACAGTTTTCAATTCCATCTGCAATCATTTCATCTCTGAATGAATAGGAACCAAAGTTTGGTTTTCTGGATAGATGTTCTGCAATTTTAATAAAACATTCACCAATATAGTTTGGTACTATAGGGTCTGGTTTATTATTCTTTTTAGCATCAGCACACTTCTCAGTGTATTCGTTTAATGCTTTTAAAAAATCTGGATTGTTGATGTAGTGTGCTTTTTTCTTACTCATAATGTTTACCTCAGTTTGTGCTTGACAGGTTATTCAATCGTTGTTATAATGGTGGTGTCTTCCGTTAATGTAATATTCTCTTCTTATTACTTAATACTTCTTTAATCGTTTCAATACTCTCTACATACTCTGAGAACTCTTCTTCTGAAACATCCTCTTCTTCATCATCTGCATTTAAACAATTCTCAATGTGATCAGATTCTTCAATAACACATTCATTCAAATCAATCACTGCTTTATTATAATAATTAATAAGAGATTCTTTAGGTTCAAATACAGTTAATACATCAGTAGAATATACTGAAGCAATATTATGTTGAACAATCTCTACAGGTAACCAAGGTATCATCATCATTACTGATTTACCAGTAATTTGTCTTTTGAATAATACTGTCATAGGATTGTTAAGAATAACAGTACCTTCTTCTTTATCTTCTATCATAGATGCAATTATATCTTCACCTGACTGCATCCTTATTATTTTTATATTATCCATTTTTCATCTCTATGTTATAAAACTTATAATTAAACTTTTCATCATCATACATTTTAACACGTCCAACGAAATGATGCAATGTGTAATTGGTATGATTACCTATTCTAAAGTCATCAGAGATATCATAAAGAACTGCTTCTTCTTTATTATCACCTAATCTGAGTCCACGACCAATTGATTGTAAATTACGAATTCTTGATTTAGAAGGTGATGCAAATACCACATTATGCAAATTACGTATATTGATACCAGTTGAAAATGTACCATATGAAGCAACAATAATGGCATCTGTTTCACGTTCAGTTATATCTCTAATAGATTCTCTAACTTCAGTATCAGTACCACCATATACAAAAAAAACTTTACGTTTACCTGTTTCTTCTTTTATAATACGATATAAAACTTTGCCATGTTTCTCAACAAATTGAAATAGTATTAATGAATTACCTTTCAACGACAAGGCAAGATTCTTTATAAATGCGTTTCTTGCTGTGTTCAATACTATATATTCGATCTCTTCTTTGTAGTCCCACTTCTTAGATAACTTACAAATCTCTTCTGGATATTTAAGTATTAAACATTTAATTTTAAATTTAGATAACTGTTTGTTATCCATTAATTCTTTTGTTGTAGTTGCTTTGTATACTGGTCCAAATAAACCTTCTAATACTAATCTATGTGTTTGTGTACCATCAAGTGTACCAGTGCAACCTATTCTATATTCTGCAAGTGAAAGACCAGTCATTATAGTTGTCAATGATTTTGCTTTGAATTGATGTGCCTCATCTCCAAGAACAAAATCAAACTGTTCAAAATAATCTGGTGAATTTTTATAAATTGATTGCCATGTAGTGATAGTAAGAAATTTGTTTATTGATTTATCTTTACCCGAATACTGTCTATGGCAATACTCTTCAGAATTATAACCATATGATTTGAAATCACTATACATCTGTTCAACAAGAGATGTAGTTGGTACAATTAATAAACCTTTTTTACAATCTGAATATTGTAGATAACTCAATATCAAATATAAAATCAAAGATTTACCTGATGCAGTTGGTGAGACTAACAATAATCTTTTATTACGGATTGCTTGAATGAATGATTTTAATTGGTAATCTCTAACTTCAAAAGGCAAATTTAATGTTGCTATAAATTCTTCTGCTTCTTTTACAGAAAATATATTTGTATTACTGATTGAAGAATTTACACCAAGAGTATATTCTCTTGTTTTACAAAAGTCTTGTATGTATGGAACAAGACCATGATAGATAGTGTAAGACCTTAAATCAGCAAGTCTTATTTTACCATCCCACAATTTATTTTTATATGCAGGAGTAAATTGATATCCTGGTACATAAAAAGTAAAGAAGTCTGCCAACTCTTGTGCTATATTTCGTTCACACTCAAATTGAATATATGCTTCATTTTTTTTATGTAATATTAAATCAGGCACCTTGAATGAATCTTTCCCATGCTATAAAATCTTTTAATTGAAATGTTCTACTATTTAGTTCCTTCATAATACTCTGACATACTTCAACAATTTCATCATGCATAACTTTAATAGCAACAAATTTATTTAAGTCATCATCACTTTCAAGATATGATGCCACTTCAGATTTAAGAACATAAGGGAAAGGTTCCCATCCATATTTCTTAAGTTGTTCATCATCAAGTTTACCTGTATAATATTCCCACTTCACTCTACGCATTTTGTTATACTTAAACTCTGCTTCTTTAGACAACAATCTATGCCTTGAAAGCATGTTCAAGTATTTGCTATGTAATTGTGGTATATTAATTAATTCTCTGCCAGGTTCTGTTCTATCAATGACAGAATCTTTGCGCCACATTTCTAATAATTCATCAAGTTTATTCATAAAAAATCTCCTTATTTAAGGAGTATACACTAGTTAAAACAGTTTGTCAACATTATAATAAGAAAATCTGAATGTGGCATCGGCAGTAATAGGATTATCTGGACTATCGGTAGATGATACAACAAAAGTAGATAAAGAAGTTGGGAAACAATCTACAAATTTAAATCTGTAATATGGTGTATTTGATGATGAATATAACGTCAATGATGAATCGGAGAATTGAGGTCTTTCAAAATTAGATATATTTTTAGTTGATCTTGGTAAACGAGCATACTCTTCAAACTCAGTTGGAAAAGTTAATGCACGAATCCAATTATGTATTTCTAACCATGCTTTTAATTCTTCATCAACATAAAAGGTAACATTAAACACATCATATATTGCTTTTTCTCCAGGAGAATATAAATCAACAAACGGTGTTGATCTTTGCACTTCACTCATTGATATACCAGGAATAGCTACACCTTGACAAAAGTATTGCATATTAGGTAATCTATCAAAAGATAATGTAAACTTATTAGGATGTAATAAATTTGGATTTGAAGGTGTTCTCGATAGGGCTGTCATATGTGTATTTATAAAGAAAAAAAAGAGGACTTCTTTTGAAAGTCCTCTTTGGAGATGGTACCCGTATTATTTTTGTTATTATTGGGTACCGTTTTATTACATAATGTTTACGACTTTGAAACCACGATAGTAAACATTGCTTGTTACATTGATTGCGCCGAGGTCTTGTGTTGTACCATTAGCAAATGGGTTAGCAACAATACCGTAACGAGTTT
>Ga0209596_1002124_pt1 | contig 16498 bp, 14 predicted proteins | sample M_130807_MF_Meta_FD_187314 | JGI IMG/M metagenome (GOLD analysis project Ga0209596, IMG submission 187314) | Freshwater microbial communities from Lake Montjoie, Canada to study carbon cycling - M_130807_MF_MetaG (SPAdes) (version 2) | ecosystem: Environmental > Aquatic > Freshwater > Lake... | reverse complement strand
CACGTAAAAATTGAATTTTCAATTTTTCATTCACTGTAGCTGGAGCTGTGAATTCTAGTATCCAGTAGATACCCGTGGTTTTCTTATCGATAGGATAAGCAAGTGATTTTAAACCCCAAGGATTGGAGGCTACTGTAGACCCACCATTTTCTTTGATGAAGTCTTGGTATTTTTTCTGAGTTGATTTAAAATCTTCTTCAGATAATACCGGTGTAAAAATCACCATTAATTCGTAATTGTTCATTACTTGAATTTTTTGGTTAAATAATTGGTTTTTCCCAGTGGACATTCCGATTACTCGGAACGAATCTGCCAAAACAGATTTGGGAGGGCGAAGGTAGGCTATTTCAGTGTATTTCCGCTCAAAATTGGCTTAAAAATAAGGGCCACTGGGAAATGATCGCTAAAGCCACCCCTAAACCGGTCTCCATCGTAGGTTCTTTTGGGGTAGCCCTGGTATTTACCCTGGGTTTCGACCATGTCAAAAGTATTGTAAATGATTGGTTTATAGTTAGTTAAATTATTATTGGACTGGCCCCAATGCCTACTTAATAAGATTTGGTCAAATAGGCTCCAGCTATCTCTAAAGGCTATACTTCCATAGCCATTTTTAAAAAGAGCTAAAAAGGGATTTAAAAGTGCTAGTCTTTTAATACTGGCATTAGTGGGGTTGTCGTTAAAGTCTCCCATGACTATAAATTTTGCTTGGGGGTCAATTATAGAAACACTATCCATTATTTTTTTACAAACTGTCGCTGCCCATATTCTTTTGCTATTTGAAATAAAGGCGCCACCTCTTCTACTTGGCCAATGATTCACTAATATATGCACCCACTCTCCATCTAATCTTCCTTTAACATATAAAATATCACGCGTTGCGTAATCATTAAAATGAGTAGCGTCTGTTAATGAATAGGGTTGGTATTGATAAGGGATAAAATAAGCGGGGTTATATATTAATGCAACGTCTACTCCTCGTTGGTCCTTTGAATCAAAATGCAAATATTTATAATGGTATTTTTGTAAAATTGGCTCTGCAATTAATTTTTCCAACACCCATTTATTCTCAACCTCAGCTACCCCTATAATTGCTATTCCATTACTATTTTCCATTTTTCCCATTCCATAAATAACCCTTGCTAGATGTGAAGATTTTATAGCATACGCTTTACTAGTATAATTTTTTTGACTAGTTGGTAAAAAATCTTCATCAATGACTTTTGTTTGATTCGTAGTATCATAAAAATTTTCGCAGTTATAGAAACCCACAATTATACTTTGAGCAGGAACTGCAATATGAAGCAGTATACAATGAAGAAGAAAAAAAATGAATATAAAATATTTTTTCATATAAGGTTTTAATTTATGGTAAGTATATGTAAAAGTTAAATTCGAATTATGCGTATTTACCGAAAGAATTTGTTTTGAAATAAAACACAAATTGTGGTTTCAAAAATGAATATGAGACCTATTTGCAAATTGTTATTATTATTTTTCTCATTACTACTAATGAAATCTGCTCATGCACAAAATGAAGAAGAGATTACAAAGCAATGGGTATATGATGAAAATGAAAGAACTTATAATTGGGTACCTACTTTGTTAAAATCCAATAAAAATATTCTAAGTAGTATCTCTCAGTTTAATGGATATGTATTTAATTGGATACCTAGAGGGCAGGCATATAATAACAGTAACATTATTGATGGCATTAACTGGGATTCCAATTTAAATGGATGGAATGCGTCTTTTTCATATACCGGCATGTATAAAATTTTTCATCAAAAGCAAAGCGATGAGCATTTGGAATATTCGAGTGAAGGCTATAGTAAAAATTATAGAACAAGTTATTTAACTACCTCTGCCAATTTATTCAAAAAAGGTTGGCAATTGCATACAGCGTTTTCTAATGCATCTTACATGAATGAGGGATATGTTCAGTATAGTACTGCGGGCAATCAAAATCAATGGAGTTTACATTCATTCTTAGTTTTTCAAAATACACCCAATGGTTTGTCGCCCAGTGGATTTAAAAAAATAAAGGGGGCTGCCTTTAGTATTGATAAAAATTTAAAAAACAATCAATCATTTGGCATCACTTTATGGTGGAATCAGGCGAATCAAGGTAAGCAGGCTCCATCTGTTCTTGAAGCCTATACATTATCTCATCTTAGAAATTATAATCCTAGTTGGGGTTGGCTTAATGGCCAAGCTTATTACCCCAATAGTAAATATACGAATGTACCTGTGCTTTCCATTAGGTATGAAAAGAGGTGGGCTGATAAAGCCTCATTACAAGTCAATTTTGGACTTGCCATTGGGGAACAAGGAACCTCACAATTAGATTGGACATCAACAGCAGATCCAAGGCCTGATTATTATAGATATTTACCAAGTTATAGCAAGGATAGTAGCACGCGCAGTCAGTTAACTAAATGGTTTGAGTCAAACCCACAAGCACTACAAATAAATTTCGATCGAATTCAAAAAATAAATACAGCCTCTGTTTCAAAAAGGTCTTTTTATATTATCAATAAAAATAGTGCTGAGATCATTTTAGCTCGAGCTTCAGCATTATATAAATTGGAAATTAATAATTATTGGAGTACCAATGCTGGAATACAAATTGCTAAAGATAAAATTCATTATTTCAATCGTATTGATAATTTGTTAGGAGGGCAGTTCTATTATAACTATAATGGATGGGTAATTGATGATGGGCTTATTAATAGTTTTCAAAACAATATACAAAGCCCTGATCAGAAAATTAAAGAAGGCGAGAAATGGGGTCCTAATTTTGAGTTGCAATCAATGCAGGCCATGGGTTGGCTGCAAATTAAAAATACAAGCCCAAGATGGGAATTCTCCACTGGGCTTGATTATGCAACAGCTATATTTCAAAGAAATGGATTGAATCAAAATGGACTTTTTATAAATAATTCATTAGGATCCTCCTCCCTTTTTTATTTTCCAAGTGTTGGCTATAAGGGCCAAGTTTTATATAAATTTTCAGGTCGATTCTATGCAAGATCAATTTTTTTTAATCAACAATTCGCTCCAGATGCATCTGCTGTATTTTTAGATCCTTCCTTACATGCTTTTCAGACACCTTTTCTATTACCTGTTGTAAAAAATGGCATTGACCTTAGTTTTTATTTCAGAGGGGTTGATACTAAAATAATGGTAAGCGCCTATTTTCAAAAACTAAAAAACGATGCTGAAAAAAGATTCTTTTATCATGATAGGTATAGCTCTTTTGTTTATGGAGTTACAGGGCAAAAGGAAAGTATTTACCAAGGGGTAGAGTCTTCTTTAGAGACAATACTATTTAATTTTTTTCAACTTGAAATGTCCTTTAATATGGGCAGGTATTACATTTCAAACAATCCTATGTATGAGATTTTACTAGCCAATGATATGTACAAGGTGGAGTCTGGCTTATTGAGACTAAAAAACCTGCCTGCTTCAACAGGGCCTGAAATAACTGAAGCTATTTCAATACAAATGCAGCCTACTTATTCGACGCGTATTTCATTAACGGGAATTTATGCAGCAAAAAGAGCAATAAGTTATGATTACTATCGACGATCGGCATTTACATTAGATCCAATCACAAAAAATAGTCTATATGCTAGCATGCATGATGTTGAATATCTGCCTAGTCAATTTGTGTTAAATGCATCTATGTCTAAATCCTTTAATCTAAGCTATGGCAAACAGAAGTTGCCTATTTATTGCAATTTTAGTTTTAAAAATTTACTGGGTACACTTATTCCGGTATTAGTCTTCGAACAATCACGGTTCGATTATATTAATTTAAATCCAAATAAATTCCCACTCAAATATTTATATGACCAAGGCATCACCTATGCCGTCGGCATTCAATTACAAATTCAATAATATTTTATGAAAAACAAATCCTCTTTGACTATTCTTATTTCTTTAATAGCTATAGTCATATTATTTTTCTCAGCTGCCTGTTTAAAGCAAACGGCATATGCGCAGCCAGTAAACAGTATCGATACCGATTCATTAATTAGTATTAAAGCATTTAGAAAACTACATACCATGGGTAATATTGAGTTCATTACTAAAACAATGGCTTTGGAGGCCACTATAGTAGCGAATGATGAGCACGATAATTTATATAAATCAATTAGTATTCAGGATACTTCTGGTGGAATATTAATAAATTTAGATGCCAGCGCATTGTATCAAACTTATCCTATTGGAACAACCATTAGAATACACTTACAAAATTTATTTTTAACTGATTATAGAAGGATGTTACAAGTGGTGGCATCTGTTGATACTAGTTCAGGACAATTAGTAACAACTGGAATTCCAGCGCCTTTATTTGCTAAATATATTAAAGTAGTTAAAGAGAATACCAATATTGTTCCCCTAGTAGTTTCTTTTAAAAATTTAGCAGATAGTTTGCAAGGAAGGCTTATTAAAATATCCAATGTTGAATTTTCTGCAGCAGATACTAATTCAACTTATGCCGATAAAAAAAATAAAATTGGCGCTAGCAGAAGCCTGAAATTTTGTTCAGGTGGAACTATTTATTTAAGAACTAGTGGCTATGCCGATTTTGCTGGTATTTCTTTACCCAAAAATAATGGGGATATTGTTGGCGTTTATTCTGTTTACAATTATGAAAAGCAGTTATTATTAAGAGACACAAGTGACATTTTGTTTAGGTCCAAGCGCTGCACTGGCGCAGCCTGGCTCAAAAACTAGCCTCATTCGGCTTATTGCTTGACAGCTTGGCAGAATTTTGGCTTTGGTACCTTCTTTGCTAATATGGAGCTAAACAACAGCACTATGCAAAAAGGTCAAATAAGAGTTCAGACAGAGAACATCTTTCCCATTATTAAAAAGTTCCTTTACAGCGACCACGAAATATTTTTACGTGAGTTAGTAAGCAACGCTGTAGATGCTTCCCAAAAACTAAAAACATTAAGCTCTAAAGGCGAAGTGAAAGGCGATATAGGTAACCTTAGAGTAGATGTAATTTTAGATGCCAAAGAAAAAACATTGACCATTATGGACAATGGTATTGGTATGTCATCTGAAGAAGTAGATAAGTACATTAACCAAGTTGCCTTCAGTGGTGCAGAAGAATTTGTTACCAAATACAAAGACGCTAGCATTATTGGTCATTTTGGTTTAGGATTTTATAGTGCCTTTATGGTAAGTAGCAAAGTAGATATCTATTCTAAAAGCCATACCGGTACACCAGGTGTTTTCTGGAGCTGCGATGGTAGCACTGAATATGAATTATATGAAGTAGACTATAGCGCCCGCGGAACAAAAATTGTTTTACATATTAACGAAGAGAGTGCTGAGTTCTTAGAAGCTAATCGTGTGAAATCAATCTTGGATCGTTTTTGTAAATTCTTGCCAGTAGCTATTTATTTTACTGATGCGAATGCGGAGAAAAAAGAGGCTAAAGCGGAAGAAGATACGAATGCATCTGATGCAGGAGTAAGAGGTCAAGAATTAGAAAAACCAATCAACAATACTAACCCTTTATGGATTCGTAAGCCTGCCGATTTAACCAAGGAAGACTACGAAAATTTTTATAAAGAATTATACCCTTTTGGGGAGACACCCCTTTTTTGGATTCACTTAAATGTAGATTATCCATTTAATCTAACGGGTATATTGTACTTCCCAAAAATTAAACAAAGCTTTGAAATTCAAAAGGACAAAATTCAGTTGTATTGCAACCAGGTATTTGTAACCGATGAAGTGAAAGATATTGTACCTGAATTCTTAATGTTATTACATGGTGTTATTGATAGTCCAGATATTCCATTAAATGTGAGTCGTAGCTATTTACAAGGCGACCCAAATGTGAAAAAAATTAATGCTCATATTACTAAAAAAGTAGCCGATAAATTAGAAGAGATATTTAACAATGACCGCAAAGCTTTTGAAGATAAGTGGGAGAGCCTAGGCCTGTTCGTTAAATATGGTATGATTACCGACGATAAGTTCTTAGACAAAGCCAATAAGTTTTTAATCTTAGAAGACGCAGCCGCTGCAGGCACTTTCTACACCTTAGATGAATACAAAAAAGCAACAGAGTCGAATCAAAAAAATAAAGATGGCAAACAAGTATTATTATATACTACCAACCCCGTAGGTCAAGATGCTTTTATACAAGCAGCAGTTGCTAAGGGCTACAAGGTAATTAAATTGGAAACCATGGTAGACGCTGCCTTCATTAATAATGTTGAAATGAAATGGGAAGGCGTTCAGTTTGTAAGAGTAGATGCCGATGTGGTAGACAACTTAATAGACAAGCAAGAAAATGTAGATTCTGTTTTATCTAAAGATGAAGTGGAGCAAGCTAAAAAATTATTTGAATTTCAAATACCTGAAACCACTATTACTGTTGAAGTGAAAGGCCTTAGCCAAGACGCGGCTCCAGTAATTGCTACTCGCCCTGAATTTATGCGTCGTATGAAAGATATGGCCAGCATGGGTGGTGGAGGTATGACTGCATTTTATGCGCAAATGCCGGATGAAGTGCACTTAACTATTAATGGCAACCATGCTATTTTCCAAGCTTTGTTAAATGAGCCCGATGTTGAAAAGCAACAAAAGCAAGCCCGCAACTTAGCAGACTTAGCCTTGCTTTCTCAAGGTTTATTAAAAGGAGCCGAGCTCACAAACTTTATTAATAGAAGCGTTGATTTATTAAAATAATCAAGCAATATAAATAACTAAAAAGGCGTTCAAATTTGAACGCCTTTTTTTGCTTAACTATTTACTTAATTAGTGTTTAATAATTTCTTAGTATTTATTGCAGTTTATTTAATTCGAACTATTATAATAATTGAGTTATTAATTTAAGAACCGCTTTCTTTTAAGTCTAATACTTGCATTTGTACTGTTTGTGTTCCCTGCCATTCATTTAATTGTAATTGAAAAACTACATCAAAAGGTTTACCCGATTTTACTATACCCATATGCTGCGCCATATTATAGCCAATACCTTTTAATATTTGATTGCCCTGTGTGATATTAAAACTTATATGTGCTTCCTTGGCTAGTTTACTATAACCCGTATCGTATACATTTTTTGCTAAAAATAAAGGACGCATATTATCTGGTCCAAAGGGTTCCATCTGCGAAATAATTTGGTAAAAATTCATATTAATACTATCAATAGGAATAATAGCATTAATTACAATTTCTGGAATAAGCTGTGCAGGTGTAATTCTTTCAGCTACCGCTTTTTCAAAAGCTTCTTTAAAGGCTTCTAAGTTTTCTAAAGCCAGTGTCATACCTGCTGCTGCGAAATGTCCACCATATCCTATTAAGTGTGCTCTACAAGCATGCAAGGCTTCGTATAAATTAAAGCCAATTACACTTCTTGCGCTTCCTGTTACCACTTCTCCACTTTGTGTAAGTACAATAGTGGGTTTATAATGTTTTTCTATAAGCCTGCTGGCTACAATACCCACCACCCCTTTATGCCAATGCGATTGAAATACCACCGACGATTTTTTATTAGCATGATTTGGATCTAGTTCAATTTCTGCTAAGGCTTCTTCCGTTATGGTAGTATCGGCTTCCCTTCTATCTAAATTATCTTGTTGTAATAAAGAACCAATGGCCAAGGCTTTTGAAGAATCTTTTTCAATAAATAATTGTACTGCTTTTTTAGCATCGTCCATTCTGCCAGCTGCATTAATTCTAGGGGCTACTGCAAAAACTAAATTGGTTATTCGCATCGGCCTAGTTTGTTTAGCTAATTCCATTAAAGCAAGAAGGCCAGGGCAGGGCGATTCATTCACTTGCTGCAATCCAAAATAAGCTAAGGTTCTATTTTCATCTACAATAGGAACTATATCGGCAGCAATGGCGGTGGCCACTAAGTCTAAATATTCTAAATACGATTCAGCAGGTAGTTTATACTTATCTGCCAAGGCAGTAATTAATTTCAACACCACACCGCAGCCGCATAATTCTTTAAACGGGTAATTACAATCAATTTGTTTTGGATTCAGTATGGCAATAGCGGGCGGTAAAATTGCATCGGGTAAATGGTGGTCACAAATTATAAAATCAATGCCTAGCTCTTTTGCATATTCAACCAGCTCAATGGACTTTATACCACAGTCAACTGAAATTATTAATTGTATGCCGGTTTGCTTAGCATAGTCAATGCCTATTTTAGATACGCCATAGCCTTCTTTGTATCTATGGGGTATATAATAATCAACATGAGGGGTAAGTTTAATCAAAAACTGGTATAAGGTGGCTACAGAAGTAGTTCCGTCAACATCATAGTCGCCAAAAACTAAAATAGATTCTGCATTCACCACCGCTTTTTCAATTCTGCCGACTGCTTTACCCATGTCCTTCATTAACCAAGGGTCGTGTAAGTGTTCTAATTGAGGGCGGAAGAATTTTTTAGCCGCATCAAAATTATCAATGCCTCTTTGTACGAGTAGTTCACATAAAATAGGATGAATCTTTAAAGCATCTTGCAAGGTCTGCACGGTTGCAGTATTGGCTGCAAGTATATTCCATCTTTTTTCCATTAAAATTTTCGGTCGGTTGTATATCTTACTAATTCCTCTAAAGCTTCTCTCGCAGGGCTAGTAGGGAAAGCGTTTAAGATAAGTAAGGCTTTGTCTCTGTATTCATTCATTTTATGGGTCGCATATTCTATGCCTCCGTAAGATATAACATGATCTATTACAAATTTTACTTTTTCTTTATCGTTATTATTGTTTTTAACAATATAAATAATCTCTTTTTTTAAAGCAGGCGTTACTTTTTGTAAAATATGAATAAGAGGGAGGGTTAATTTTTTTTCTTTAATATCATTACCGGTAGGCTTACCAATTTTGGCATCTCCATAATCGAATAAGTCGTCTTTAATTTGAAAAGCCATACCTACATTTTCACCAAACTCGCGCATTTTTTGAATAGTCTCTTCATTGTCTGTAACCGAGCTTGCACCAGCCGCGCAACTAGAAGCTAGTAAAGAAGCAGTCTTACCATTGATAATTTCATAATAAACCGACTCGTCAAAATTTAGGTTTCTTGTTTTTTCCATTTGCAGTAATTCTCCCTCACTCATTTTTTTAACTGCATTCGATAAAATAGTGAGTATGGTAAAATCCTTGTTTTCAAGGGACAATAATAAACCTTTAGATAATAAATAGTCGCCTACTAATACCGCAATTTTATTTTTCCATAATGCATTGATGGAAAACATACCTCTTCTTTCTAAGGCGTCGTCTACCACATCGTCGTGCACTAGAGTGGCAGTATGTAATAATTCCACTAAGGAAGCGGCTCTATAAGAGGCATCGTTAATTTCACCATGCAATTTGGCTGAAAGTAAAACAAACATAGGTCGCATCTGCTTCCCTTTTCGCTTTACAATATATTGCATGATTCGATCTAGCAAGGACACCCTACTTTTTACGGCTTCTTTGAAATGTTCTTCAAAGAGATCTAGTTCTTTTGCTATTACTTTTTTTGCTAGTTCCATGGTTACCTGCAATTTAATTGAATTTAGTGATTGAGCATATTAAAATGCAAATCGCCAAAATTTTGCAAGGAACTTAATTTTAAATCGGCTAGGCCCCAATGAGGTAACTTACTGTGTTCTGCCGATGGCACTACCACACAAGTCATTCTTGCTGCTTTCGCAGCAGTCATTCCATATACAGAGTCTTCAAAACATATACAAGCAAGCGGAGAGACATGCATGGCTGCTGCACAATCTAAGTATACTTGTGGATGTGGTTTGGCATAAGGAAGATTTTGTGCCGAACAACTTGCATGAATATAACTTCTAATACCTAATTTATCCTTCACCCATTCTATTAATTCAACAGGAGAAGAAGTGGCTAGGCCTATCTTAAAATCTCTTTTTAAGAAAAATTGAAAAATATGTTCAACGCCTGGCATTAAGGTGGCGTCTTTGTCTATTAAGCTTAAAGCAAGATTGACAATTTTTTCTTCCACTCTATCAAATTCAGTAGAAGGGATTTTGTGCTGCAGTAACCAATGGGTTACAAATTCCCTAGAGCGAAGGCCAGTGGTAAGTGCATATTGTTCTTCTGTTAAGATAATGCCATATTGTCTAAAAATTTCAGCAGCGGCTTGGTTCCATAAGGGCTCACTATTTATTAATAAGCCATCAATATCAAAAATTACTGCAGATTTTTCCATCGCCTAAAGGTACTAATTGTTGTTTAAACAGAGATATCCGAGTTAAATTATTGTATTATCTTGCAGTCGTAACCATTTGAACCTAGATGACGATTTTAGATCGATTAAAACAAATTAGAATATTTCGCTCCCTTATATATGGGGTGGTAGGCATATTTACATATCCTGGCCTGGCCTTATTTAATACTGTAGAAATTGAGGGTACTGAAAATTTGAAAGATTTACCTCATAAGAATGTTTTATTTGTAAGTAATCACCAAACTTATTTTGGAGATGTGATTGCCTTTGTTCATATTTTTTGTGCAGTGAAATGGGGGAAGTTTAACAAGCTAGGTATTCCTTATTATTTATTGAACCCCTTTACCAATGTATTTTTTGTAGCTGCAGAAGAAACTATGAATAGTAGTTGGCTGACTAGATTATTTAAATTGGGTGGCGCTTTAACAGTAAAAAGAACATGGAGAGCCGAGGGTGCCGATGTTAATAGAGATAGAGATGTAGTAGATACCCAAAAAATTGATAAAGCTTTATCAAAAAGTTGGGTCATTACTTTTCCGCAAGGAACCACCAAACCCTTTGCGCCAGGAAGAAAAGGAACTGCGCATATCATAAAAAATAATCAACCCATTGTTGTGCCAGTGGTCATTAATGGATTTTGGCGAGCGTTTACCAAGAAAGGCCTTTCGTTTAAAAAAGTGGGTACTCCTTTAACCGTAAGGTTTAAGCCAGCTTTAGTAATTGATTATAATAGTTCAGTAGAAACAATACTTGATCAAGTCATGGACGCCATTGAACAAAGCAAAGAGTATATGCTTAAGGGTAAGCACCATACCATGTAATAATTGACAAACAAAATATTGTTAATTTCTTAGTCTTTTACAAACAAAGCCTTTAATTCAGTAGCATCATCTGGCTTCATTTTTCCTGCTAATATTAAACGAAGTTGTCTGCGACGAAGAGCACTATCATAAAACTTTTTCTCTTCTTCAGATTCAGCTATAATAGCAGGAACATTTTTAGGCTTTTTATTTTCATCCAAGGCCACAAAAGTAAAATAAGCTTCGTTACTTAATTCTTTACTTTGTGTAATCATATTCTGATTCCAAACTTTTAAATGAATTTCCATCGAAGTAGTGAACGCCCTTGTTACTTTTGCTTCAATACAAATAACATTGCCTAATTTAATAGGAGTTTTAAAACTAATATTGTCCACAGACGCGGTCATGGCACCTGAATTACAATGTTTGGCTGCAGATAAATAAGCTGCAATGTCCATCCAATACATAAGTTTACCTCCCATTAAATCTCCAAAAGTATTAGTGTCATTCGGTAAGACTAATTCATTCATAGTAATAAATGAATCTTTTGCTTTTCTTGCTTCCATAGTAATTATTTGTAGCTCAAAGGTACAGCTTAAACTGTAAAATGGTCCAATTTAGCTAAGTAGACTGGGTCTACTTCTGCACCAATACCAGGGGTGTCGCTAATTGTTAAATGCATACCATTAAATTGAACACCTCCTATAATGGGGTCTTCTAAATGTCCCAATAAACAAGTGTCCATATCGTAATACTTTACATTGTCCATGGCCATGGCAAAATGCATTTTAGCGCTTAACGCTAATCGGCTTTCTAGCATGCCACCCATCATGCAGGGTATATGATTGGCTTTAGCAATATCATGTATTTTAATGGCTTCATGTATACCACCGCTTTTAGAGAATTTAATATTAATTGAATGACAAGCTTTTGCTGCGATTAATCTTCTAGCATCATGATGCGTAAATACCGATTCATCGGCCATAATGGCAATAGGAGAGGCTGCGCATAATGCTGGTAAATAATCGTCGTAATATTTACGCATAGGTTGTTCGCAAAATTCAATTTGATAAGGGGCTAAACCTTCTAATACTTTTAAAGCCTCTTCTTTTGCCCAACCTTGATTGGCATCAATTCTAATTTTGGTATCATAACCAATCGCATCTCTAATACTTTTAATTCTTTCAATATCTTGAACAGGATCTTTTCCCAATTTCACTTTAATAATATTTACACCTTGCTTCACAAAATCAATAGCATCCTTGGCCATGCTTTCAGGGGTATCAATGCCAATGGTTAAATCGGTTTCAATGGGTTTGGACTTTCCTCCTAAAAAAGCATACAGCGGTTTGCTTGCAGCTTTAGCAGCAATATCATATAAGGCTAAATCAAAAGCGCTTTTAGCGGTATAATTTCCAGCAATAATGGTATCTAATTCGACTAACCTTTCTTTAATGGCTAGAGGGTCTTTTCCTTTTAGGTAAGTAGCAAAATCCTTGGCGATAGTATAGCAACTTAATTGGGTCTCACCCACAATCATAGGAAAAGCAGAGCATTCTCCCCAACCTATAATTCCTTCATCGGTATAAATTTTTATAACCATATTTTGCGCATAATGCATCGTGCCCGTGGCAATGGTAAAAGGCGTCATGGGAATTTTAAACAAGAACAGATCTGTGGAAAGAATTTTCATAAAACGGTTTTTTATAAGAAGCGTAATTATAATTATAAAGATACTTAACTCTTATTTAATAGCTATAATCCTTTGATTTTTAAGATTTACTACCGATATTTGTGATACGAATGAATGTTAGCATGAGCCTATCTTTAGACAATACCCAAATTGCATTTGCATATAAATCTAACGCTGAATTAAAAAGAGCTCGATTTCTTTTTACCGTTATACAAAGTCCTCTCATTGTTTCTTTAGCTACTAAGTTAACACCTGCTTTAATGAATTCTGGTTTACCTGTTAATGGATTAATTCGCAGCACTATATTTAATCAATTTGTGGGCGGTGAAACTTTAGAAGAAACAGCAAGAGTGGCCAAGCAATTAGGGGCCTATGGTGTGCAAGTAATTTTAGATTATGGAGTAGAAGCCAAAGAAGGTGAAGAAAATTTTGATAATGTTACTGAAAAAATTATGGAAGCAGTGGACTTTGCTTCCACTCAAAATAATATTCCCTTTGTAAGTATTAAGTTAACTGGTATTGCCAGTGTACAATTATTGGAAACATTAAATGAAGCCCCAAGATTAAGAAGTGGCATACATGATAGCGAAATGGAAGACGCCGCTTGGGAGCGAGTGAAAGAGAGAATGTTTGCAATTTGTGATTTGGCCACAGAAAAAGGCGTGGGTATTTTAATAGATGCAGAAGAGACTTGGATACAAGACCCTATTGACCGCTTAGCCATTGAACTGATGGCTATATATAATAAAGAGAAAGTGGTGGTGTATAATACTTATCAATTATATAGAAATGACCGCTATCAATTTTTGCAGTTATCTTATAAAATAGCTAAAGAAAAAAACTTTAAATTAGGTGTTAAATTGGTGCGTGGCGCTTATATGGAAAAAGAAAGATTACGCGCTAAAGAAGAAGGGGTTGCGTCGCCAATACATTTAGATAAAGAAGCGACCGATAAAGATTTTAATGATGCAACAGCGTTTTGTATCACGCATAAAGAAATGGTCTGCTCAATTATTGCCTCTCATAATGAACAAAGCAATTTGCTTGCTGCACAATTAATGATTGAAAAAGGAATTTCAGCTGGTGACCCACATATTCATTTCTCTCAATTATATGGAATGAGCGATCCCATTAGTTTTAATATGGCTAAAGAGGGGTATAATGTGAGTAAATACCTGCCTTTTGGGCCCATTAAGGATGTGATTCCTTATTTAATGAGAAGGGCAGAGGAAAATTCTAGTGTCAATGGGCAAACTAGTAGGGAGCTACTTTTCATCAGGCAGGAACTAGCACGCAGGAAGGCCAAAAAATGATTTCTACATAAAAGGTATTGGTTGTAAATTGCACTATGCAACAATACTTGAATTTACTACAACACGTTATTGACAAAGGCGCTGAAAAGACCGACAGAACTGGAACTGGTACCAAAAGTTGTTTTGGTTATCAGATGCGTTTTAACTTGGCAGAAGGTTTTCCGATGGTAACCACCAAGAAGCTTCACTTGAAAAGTATTATTTACGAACTACTTTGGTTTTTAAATGGTGATACCAACATTAAATATTTAAATGAGAATGGGGTGCGCATTTGGGACGAGTGGGCTGATAAAAATGGCGACCTAGGTCCTGTCTATGGAAAACAATGGAGAAGTTGGGAAGCTCCGAATGGAATAGTGATAGACCAAATTTCAGAATTAATTGAACAAATAAAAAAGACACCCGATAGTAGAAGATTAATTGTAAGTGCTTGGAATGTGGGGGACTTATCAAAAATGGCCCTTATGCCTTGCCATAATATGTTTCAATTTTATGTGGCTGATGGAAAATTAAGTTGTCAATTATACCAACGCAGCGCCGATGTTTTTTTAGGAGTGCCTTTTAATATTGCTTCTTATGCATTGCTAACAATGATGATTGCTTCAGTTTGTGGTTTAGAATACGGAGACTTCGTGCATAGTTTTGGCGATGTACATTTGTATAATAATCATGTGGAGCAAGCAAACTTGCAATTGTCAAGAAAACCTTTCCCGCTTCCGACAATGAAAATTAATAAAGAAGTAAAAGATATTTTTTCTTTTCAATTCTCTGATTTTACTTTAGAGAATTATGAATCACATCCTAGTATTAAAGCGCCGGTGGCTGTTTAAAATAATATAAATGAATATAACCCTTGTAGTAGCAGCTTCTGAAAACAATGCCATTGGTTTAAACAATCAATTATTATGGCATTTGCCTAAGGATATGCGCTTTTTTAAAAACACTACCTGGGGTATGCCCATTTTAATGGGGCGAAAAACATTTGAGTCCATGGGCAGCAAGCCTTTGAATGGCAGGTTGAATATTATTATTACCCGCAATAAAAATTGGGTGAACGAAGATGTAACGGTAGTGCATACTATGGAAGAGGCCACCGCTTTAGCTACAAAATTTAGCTACAAAGAATTATTGGTTATAGGAGGGGGTGAAATTTATGAAATGGCCTTGCCCTTAGCGCAAAAAATTTGGTTAACAAGAGTACATACTACTATTGAGGGCGATGTATATTTTCCTGAGCTAAATACTGAATGGGAAATGGTAAGCAGTACTCAAAACGAGGCCGATGAAAAACATAAATTTTCTTTTGACTTTGAATGTTGGAAAAGAAAATAATATGTCTTACTCATTTCCCATTAGACTATACAAATATTTTAATTATTACTTTAAGGCCTCTAATGGGAAGGGACATGGGGTGCATTCTCCCTTTGTATTTAATTTTATTAGTTCTATTTTAAATAGTAAAGAACTCGGCGAAGAGGCTGCTAGCGCTAATAAATATCATGCCCTAGTGAATTGTATGGTTACTTTTTATAAGCCCACTGCTGTAATAGAATTAGAGGCTACTCCATCCAATAAGGCAAAGGTTTTAGAAGAGATAGAAAATACAAATACCATTGGGCTATTATATATAAAGCAAATTAAAAATGCAGAAGATTTAATGAGCTATTTTAATGCTGCTATAAAAAAAATAAATACCCATAGTATACTTATTTTTGAGCACATACATAATAGTAAAGAAATGGAAGCTTCTTGGGAACAAATAAAAATGCATTATGATGTTAAGCTTACCATTGATTTACATAAACTAGGCATCGTATTTTTTAGACAGGAACAATTAGAAAAAGAAAATTTTACCATTCGTTTTTAAACTATTTATATATTGCTACCACAATCATTTATATCATCTTTAAAAGGCTTACCTGGTTTCGACGAACAGGCATTTATACAAATACACGAATTAAAGCAGTCGATTACTTCTATTAGAATTAATACAGAAAAATCTTTTTTAAAGCAGCCCTCTTCTTTCTTTAATGAAGCAAGCCCTATTGCTTGGTGTGAAGATGGCTATTATTTAAAAGAGCGTCCTCTCTTTGTACTAGACCCTTTATGGCATGTAGGGGCTTATTATGTGCAAGAGGCTAGTAGTATGTTCTTGCTTCATGCTTTAAAACAAATAGCTCCTCAGCCAGGATCCTTACATGTTTTAGATTTATGTGCAGCACCAGGAGGCAAGACAACTTTACTTGCGAATTATTTTAAAAAGGGATTAGTAGTGGCCAATGAAACCATAAAAAATAGAAATGCCATTTTAGTAGAGAATACCACTAAGTGGGGAGCAGACAATATTGTAGTTACACAGAACGACCCTTCTCATTTTAAAGCGCTGCCTCACTTTTTTGATATTATATTAATTGACGCGCCCTGCAGTGGCAGTGGTTTATTTAGAAAAGACCCTGAAGCCA
>Ga0209596_1002123_pt1 | contig 16507 bp, 21 predicted proteins | sample M_130807_MF_Meta_FD_187314 | JGI IMG/M metagenome (GOLD analysis project Ga0209596, IMG submission 187314) | Freshwater microbial communities from Lake Montjoie, Canada to study carbon cycling - M_130807_MF_MetaG (SPAdes) (version 2) | ecosystem: Environmental > Aquatic > Freshwater > Lake... | reverse complement strand
CAAACGAGTTAAAACAATATGGTATGCCCAGCCTAAAGCGAACATCTCCACAAAGGCCGTGGATAGAGATTAAGAAGCCTTATGGTAGTATATGTAAGAGTAACTACCCTTTCTACAACAGCAAGGCGTGGAGGCTTTGCGCTAAGATGCACAAGTCTGCACATCCTCTATGTGTCAATGTAGATGAATGTGGTGGTGCTGCTCATACAACTGATCATATCATTCCAATCAACGAAGGAGGTAGCCTATATGATTGGGATAACCTTCAGTCTCTATGTCAATCATGTAATGCAAGTAAGACAGGCAAACAGGCACACAAGAGTGAGACATCAAAGGGGATAGGGGGTTAAGTCTCTATTTGCTTTGTTCTGCACATCGCAGCTGGCCCACCCGAGACGCTCGTGCATTAAACATACTTTTATGAACGATAACAATTACAAATTCAACGTTTCAAAATCTGACTTCAAAGGAGTCAGTAAATTCAATATTGATTGCAGGTATATCAAGCCTCCAGCACCTAAGAATATTCCTGAAAAAAGGATGAAGTACGAACTTGCCATTGATCTTGCAAAAAATATTTTACCTGAAAAAGATTGTAGGTACTATGCAATATTAAGTGGCAAATTTATCGCTGGTGATTTTATTGAAGCATTTATAACAGAGCATAATCTGCACGTTAAAAAGTTAACTATCTCAACATTGTCAATGTCTGAAAACAATGTTGACAGCCTTAATAATCTTTTTGTAGGTGGGTATGTTGATAGTTTAGATTTGATTATTTCGGATTACTTTTTTTCGCATGAGCGTCATAATCTTATACCTTACATTTACAAGGTGCTTGATATTGAAAACAAATTTCAATTAGCTGTAGCCGGGACGCATTGTAAACTATGTTTAATTGAAACGCATGATGGATTATTTTTCACAATACATGGATCAGCAAATCTTAGAAGCTCTGCAAGTATTGAACACTTTATGATTGAAGAGGGATATGATATGTATTCATTTAATCTTGAAGTACAAGAAAAAATAATTGAAACGTACAAAACTATTAACAAGGCAGTTCGTAATGAGAAATTATGGAATGCCATAAATAAATAAACAATGGCAAAAACTGTATCTGGACAAAAAACAAAATCAGGAAGAGCAGGGAAATCAATAAAAGGAACAGCAGCAAAATCAAGAGAAAAATTTAAAATACGAATTAAAAAACCTTAATTATGAGGGGAGGACATCTGGTTAAATCAGTTGAAGAGCATAAAAAAACAGGTACTTATAAGCCAAGCAGGCACGCAAATAGGATTCAAGAGCATTCAAAGCCATTTGAAACTTTGCCTGAACCGCCTGCAAACTTTGACCAAAGGCATAAGGATAAGTGGATTGAAGTGTGCAAAAACATTGAATCGCTTAAAATATTAGCCAATCAGGATCTTGATTTACTTGAAGTATATGTTAGGAATTGGTTCATGTGGCAAGATTCAGCACTTGAGGTAGCTGCTTCAGGAATTACTTATATTGATGAAAACGGAAAAATAACTAAGAACCCTGCTTTCAATATTATGCAAGAGAGCGGAAAAGTAATTACCCAGATTGGCGCATTAATAGGGTATTCCCCAAGATCCAGGATGGGCATTAAGGTTCAAGGCAATGAAAAAGCAAAGCAAGCATCTATACTTGATTTGATCAAAGGAGGTGCTGTTGCAAAAATTAAAACTGGATGATAGAAAAAGCAACAGCCTATTTAAAGGGCGTAAATTCAGGAAAGATAATTGCACCTGAATGGATTAAGAAAGCAGTATCCAGGCATTTTTCTGATCTAAAAAAAAAGGATTGGCCTTTCTTTTTCGATGTAACTGAAGCGGGAAGAATATTACAAATGTTCAATATGTTTCGGTATTCTAAGGGATCAATGTCCGGGCAACCATTTGACATTATGCCTTGGTTTGCAGCCTTAGTATATTTAGCGTATGGTTGGCAGAGAAAAACAGGAGGAAGGAGATTTAGGAAGATATATTGCAAAGTACCTCGTGGTAATGCTAAGACTGCAAATCTTGTTAATATTGCAACTATAGGATTTCTTTTTGACGGCCAGGGTGACAGCGAAGTATATTGGTTAGCCATGAATAAAGATCAGGCTAAAATTGGATGGGACAGGCAAAGGGAAATGTTGAAGACCATGGTACAGGATTTCCCTGAATTATCAGAAGCTGTTGATATTCCAGAAGGAAAAACGTCTTCACGAATTTCTCTAAAGCATGGACTTAGCTGGGTTGGGTATGTTGGGCAAGATTCAAAAGGCAAGGATGGGTTAAATCCATATTACATTGTTTGTGATGAGTTTCACGAATGGCCTAATGATGACCTTCTTAATAAGTTCGAGAGCGGGATGGTAAAGGACAGCACTTTGAAAACTATGTCGTGGATAATAACAACTGGTGGTTATTTGCCTAATGGCCCAAATAGCCAATTTCTAAAAGCTTGCAAGAATATGCTTGATGGTATTGCTGAGAATGACGAACTGCTTGCATTTATTTACGAAGCTGATAAAGGCGATGACTGGAGAAATGAAAAAGTTTGGCAAAAAGTTAATCCAGGTATAGGTATTTCTATAACTTTGGATGGAATTAGGACTGAATATAATAAGATAGCAGCCCAAGGAATCACTAAGGAAATAGATTTTCGGGTTAAAAATCTTAATGAAGAGTATGCGAGTCAGGACGGATGGATACCTGATGCTGTTTGGATGGATTGTTCTGGAGAAATTGATTGGAATGATTTGAAAGATCGTGATTGTTGGGGTGGTCTTGACTTAGCAAATACAGGTGACTTCAACGCATTTGTACTATTTTTCCCTGCTGATCAATATATTGAAGGACAAAAGTCTGTTATAATTCCATATTTCTGGATTCCTGAGGAAAGTATGGAAAAGCATAAACGCAATAGACCATTTTTGTGGCAATGGGCAAATGATGGATATGTGAAGGCTACACCTGGTAACGTAACGGATTACGAACTTATCAGAAATGACATAAAACAAATATCCGCACCACTTAGACTTCAATCAATTGCCTATGACAGAGCCTTAAGTAGCTATTTAGCTCCAGGTCTCCAAGAAGATGGAATTGAGATGAAAATATATTCACAATCTTGGGGAAATATGGCTCCACCAGCTCAGTACTTTGAACTTTTAGCCAATGCCAAAAATGTTCAAAGAGAAGACAATAAGATACCTGAATTTTTGCACGATGGCAATCCTGTAGCAAGATGGATGATGTCAAACATAGTAATGCAATATGACAGAAACCAAAACCACTTACCAAGCAAAGGCGCAAGTGCTGATAAAATAGATTTTATTTCGGCAACGCTCAATGCCATAGGTCAATGGCTAACGGATAGAGGCATTCCAAAGGTTACATCATATTTATTCGATGAGGAAGCAACAATCATAAATATATAATATGCCAATTTACAATTCAAAAAACTTTCCTGAGTCTAATTTAGCACATGAACTTCTTGATGGGCTTAGTGGCATTGAGATAGGTGGAGCTTATCATAATGCGTTTGGTCTAATGACAATTAATATTGATAAGTTTAGCCATACGGATCTATCATTTGAACCTTATGCAAATGAACAGGTAAAATTATGTGGTGAAGTTATGCCAGTTGATATAGTATCACCTGGTGACTATATTCAATTCCCATCTCAGTCATACGACTTTGTGATAAATAGTCATGTAATTGAACACTTTTACAACCCAATCAAAGCAATTAAAGAATGGATGCGGATTGCAACGCAGTATATTTTTATGATTGTTCCGCAACGGGATGCACTCGAAAGCGATAAAGACAAACCTCTAACTGAGCTGCAAGAGCATATTGATAGGTATTTGAATCATGTTGAAGGTGCAAGTGATGAACATCATAGCAGATGGACACCTAATTCATTTACTCAAATGTGTGAATGGATTTGCTTGCAACCTTGGGCTAAAAATTGGGATATAGTAAGAGTGCAAAGTCCGGACGATAAAGTTGGCAATGGATTTACTGTGGTATTAAAACAAAAAAATCTATGAATGCAACAATAGACCGACCTGCTGTCATAATGATGGTCAAAGACGAAGCAGATATAATAGCTAAATGTCTAAAGCATTGGCTTGACCATGGGGTAACGGATTTTTATATTTGCGACAATGGATCAACTGATTATACAGCAAAGATTTTAAATGAATTATCAGATGGAAGGGGTATCAATATTACATTGAGATATGATAACGATCCAACATTTGCCGGTGAGCGGATTATTAATGAGCTTAAAAATAAAGCGATAGAAGATGGTCATAGATGGATATTCCCTGCCGATGCGGATGAGTTCATTCAACTTCCTCACAAGTATTCATCTCTTAGTGATTTTTTAAAAACACTAAACCATAATGAAAAGCCATTTTTCCTTCAAATGAGATATTTGAATGTATATCCAGGTGGCGGTACTTTGTGGCAAGATCCACAGACAAAAGTCTTTGGTTGGTTTGATAAAAATATGATCATAAGCATAGGTAGCCATTTAGTAAATGGTAAACAATCAGAAGTTAATTACAGTATATATTATAAGCATTACCAATTTAGAACAAGAAGGCAATTAAAAGATAAAATAGTAAACCATGGTAAAGCTATGACTCAAATGGGATTGACTGATAACAGATATTACATCTGGTACCAGGACTATTTAAAAAACCCATCAGGATGGATTAAAGAAAAATGGAATGAACTTTTAAACGCTGGGGTAGACGATTCTGCTCCAAAATGGTTATGAAAATACGAATTCTTGCGGTAGATAGTCCAAATCTTGATGGGGTTACTTGGTGGCGCAATATCAGACCATTATCTGAACTTCAAAGAAAATGGGAGGATATTGAAATAAAACAAGTTTCAGAAAAAGCGACAGCAACTGATTTGCTTTGGGCTGATGTTGTAGTGATGTTCAGACCTATTACAGCTAATAGCCTCGCATTCATTCGGATGTGTAAGACTCCATTGTTCAATATCAAAGTTATCATTGATATTGATGACAATCTGTGGAGACTTCCACCAGGTCATCCTTCTGAGGCAGACTATAATGAGTCAGCACAAATTTTACACAAAATATATGCTCTTGCGGATGGCATTTGGTGCAGCACCGATCCATTAATGGATTTTTGTGACGCAAGAGATGGTAGGGGTGTAGTTGTGCCTAATGCAATTCTTGAAAATGAATTGCCTGAGAAGCCAAGCGATTACAAAGGAGTAGTATGCTGGAGGGGAAGTGCTTCACAGATTGCTGATATTCAAAATGAGGATGCAGTTGAATTATTTGAGGAAAATTGTAATCTCTATAATAATTGGCTTTTTTGGGGTTATCATCCATCATGTTATAGAACTGATAATTCAAGAGGATTAAGAAGAGTAGATCTAATTGAGTACATATCTGGCATATCAAAGGTAGGGATTAACATTATGTGGAAGCCTTTGCAAATTAATGAGTTTAATGACGCAAAAAGCAACATTGCATGGATTGAAGCTACGATGGCTGGTGCAGTATGTGTAACAAATTACGCTACTAAGCCAGGATGGGAGTGGGCGATTGATAAATTTACTACTAATACTGATTTTATCGAATCACAATGGTCTGCGAGCAAAGCTGCAATTATAAAGCATTATAATCTTGACAAAGTAAATGCAATAAGATACCATCATATCCTTCAGATTCTTGCATTAGAAGGTGAAACAATTAGAGCATGATAGATACCGACTTTGAAAGAAGATCAGCATTATTAACTAATGAAGGATATTTTGACCGAGTTCGAGAATTATGTATGGCAGGGAGTAGCGTCAAGGATGCATGGATTCAGGTAGAAAAAGAATTGCCTTTTGGTCTAAGACGATTTGAGCATTACATTAGTTTTGAAAATGCAAGATGCAGAGAAGCTTATGGAGCTTTGAAAAGGCCTAATTTTAAGGGTAAATAATGATGCGGATAATTCGGAAAATCCGAATTATCCGCATTGTTAATAATACTAACCATACCTCACCGAACCTTACCCCACCTTACCCCACCCCACCGCACCGCACCAGACCCAACCATACCCATTAGCCTTACCTCACCTTACCTTACCGAACCGCACCGAACCCCACCGAACCTTACCATACCACACCTAACCCATTAGCCTCACCAAACCTTACCTAACCTTACCTAACCTTACCATACCATACCTAACCCAACCAAACCTGACCCATTAGCCTTACCTTACCTCACCTTACCTTACCAGACCTTACCCCACCGAACCCGTTAGCCTCACCCCACCTGACCTCACCGCACCACACCTCACCATACCTTACCCAATATCCTTACCCAATATCCTTACCTAAGCGGCAACTTCAATTGAAAACCCATCTACCCGGTACCGGCCATGCGAAGGGCGAAAATCGCCAATACCCTGAAACTTTCCTGCATAGTCCATAATTTCACGAAGTCTTGCAGGTGGCAAGAAATCAGGAGCGAGTACCATTATTTTAAATGTAGCCGTCCATCCTTCATTAAATCCAGGACGTTGACGAGTTACGCCAGCACGCTGAATAACAACTCGTCTGGCATCAATATACTCCCATGTATTAACTCCTTCATTTATAAGTGCATATTCATCATAAGGCACACAAATGGAATTTAGTTTGTCATACATTGATTTTCGTGGGCTTGATGGATCGGCAAACGCTTTGCCCGCATATCTGATTGAAGCACAAAAATTCGCAGTAGGAATTGTGATTAGTCCTTTTTCATTGCGAATAACATAGGATTCTACGTCATCCGTTTTTTTGGTTTCACCGTTCTTAAAGCCGCCTGTCTTTTCATCTACGATACTCTGTTTCCAACAGTGAAACAGTTTTTTCGCTGTCCCAACTATTTTAACTGTAGCTAAATAGGGACGTTGCGCATCAATTAATGATTTAGCAGCATTTTCGAGGTTATTAAAAACCTCACCTTCATTTTTGGACTTTGCCATAATTTAAAAATAAAAATGCGCTTTAATCAAAACTATCTGGGGCAATCAGATAGCAAGACTAAAACGCAGATAAATGTTTTGTTGCATCATTGCCCGATGCTGTGATTCTAATAGCACAAAGGTAAATTGTCTTTAACTACATTTTAGTAGTTAACCTCACATTTATTTTTCTACAATGTATTCCCCCCATCTTTGTGGTATGTGGGAGATATTCAGAGCATTAAGACCATCATGGATGGGAGGTAATACCTCCTCTGAATCACCATCTGAAGAGTCACGCTCACAACTTGGTGGAGTTAATTCATTTGACATCTGGGGATTTCCTACTGATTGGACGGCAGGAAAATCAGTAAGTATAAATGGCGCATTATCTGTGCCTGCTGTTTGGGATGCAGTAAAAAAAGTATCTGAAACCTTGGCATCCCTTCCATTTGATATTTTCAGAAAAACTGATACAGGCAGTCAACCTGCTGAAGGACATCCTGTCCGTTACCTTATTCGTACTGAACCATCTCCCTACGTTTCATCCTATGATTTCAGGAGGGCATTATTTGCAAGAGCTTGCTTTGGCGATGCATTTGCAAGGATTCACAGAAATGGCATAGGTAGACCTGTTCGCCTTGAATTAATGAGCGGAGGCATTCAAGTTTTGGAAAAAGAAGATGGAACAAATATATATGTATGGGATTGGAGTAGAGCTGGACAATCCGGCAGAGTAATACTGATGCCTCAAGATGTAATCCACATTAAAGGCTTTTCAATGGATACGAAGCAAGGCATGAATGTAGCTGCAATGCATCGTGATACTTTAGGATTTGCAATTGGTGCTAATCAGTACGGAAATGCATTTTTTACAAATAACGCATCAGTTGATAAAGTGCTAACGTATCCTGGAATGCTTACAAAAGCGCAAAATGATCAACTTCAGAATAAGATTGCAAGCGTATCAGGTTCAAGAAAATCAGGTAGTACATTGGTATTAGATGCCGGGATGGATTTGAAAACGATTGGCTTGAACCCTGAGCAATCTATGTTGAATGAAAGCAGAGGATTCCAGGTCAATGAAGTAGCCAGGGTTTTTGGAGTACCTGTTCATCTTTTGCAGAATATGGACCGGGCAACATTCAATAATATAGAAATGATGACTACCCTATTTGTAACACTTTGTCTTAGACCATGGGCGGTGCAAAGTGAACAAGAAATGGGTATTAAGCTATTAACAAGGGACGAAAAGGAAACAGGTAATCTATTCTTTAGGCACAATTTCGAGGGACTGCTTCGAGGTGATAGCGCAAGTAGATCAGCTTTGTATGCTTCGGCTATCCTGAATGGTTGGATGACGAGAAATGAAGTCAGAGAAAAAGAAAATCTAAATTCAATTGAAGGACTGGACAAACCACTTGTTCCAGCTAATATGTCAATTATAAAAGAAAATGGGCAAATTGAAACACCACAAGTCGAAGGGTCGCAAAATGCGCAAGGCCAAACAAATACTCAAGAACAAGTCTCAGGTCAACCAGGGGCGGGAGGAAAACAACAATCAAATGGAACTCCGCAAGATCAACCAGCAAATTGATGTAGAGCGTAGATATGCTTCTACTGATGGCCTTGAACTTAGAAACGCTGACACCGGTCAAGCGATGCTAAAAGGGTATGCTTTGCGATTTGGATCAACCTATGACATGGGTTGGTTTACTGAAGAAATAAGCAGATCAGCACTGGATAATGCAGACCTAACAGATGTCCGAATTTTATTCAATCACGATCCAAATCAAATATTAGGTAGAACATCTGCAAATACAGCAAGAGTAGGTATTGATTCAACTGGACTATGGTATGAAGTTGATTTGCCCAATTCACCAAATGGTCATAATGCAAGAGTAGCTGTAGAACGTGGTGATGTCAGCCAAAGCAGTTGGGGATTTATGCTAAATCGTAGCCAAAATGAAAGTCCTGATAAATGGGAAATCAGAGATGGCAAAGAACACCGAACAATTACAGATGTAAAGAAAGTATTAGATGCTTCACCTGTTACTTTTCCTGCTAACCCGGATACAACTATAGCTAAACGCTCTTTTGATATGCAAAAACGAACAGAGGGAGAAATGGAGCTACCAAGCCCATCTGAAATATTTGCATCTATTATTTCTGAAGCTGCCGAATGTATAGATGAATGTAATGAATGTATTGAATGCTGTCAGGGATGTATTGATAATGCAGATACATACATAGCATTAGATCCTATGAATTCTGATCTCTATGTGCAGATGAAAACTAACTGTCAGGCAAGTATTGACGCTTGCAAAGTAGCGATTCAAACTCACACTGAAATAATAGCAGCCGCAAACGTAAAAAGAAACAAAACTGAAAACAATAATTTCTTTAACAGCGCAGCCGAGGAACTCGCAATTTTTGAAGCCTCGTTGCTAACAATCTAAATACAAAAATGAGTAAAGTTCTCGAATTACAAAGTAAACTGGACTCGCTGTTAAATGAACAGCGAGCCATGACACAAGCCTCACCCGGCAAAACTCCTGAAGGTTGGATTAAATCTGTTGAAGCTCGCAATGAGTTAATGGATCAAATCAAATACCAAAAGGAAATAGACAATCTTGAAAAAATAACAATTGCTGTTCAAAGTGAAAGCGAAGAAAGCCGAGCAAAAAACACAATTGAAACAAAACCATCGCTCACTTATGACGATGTATTTTGGCGTTATATGTCTCGAAGTTCAACAGCACCTTTGCATGAATCTGAAATGCAATTGCTTGAGGCTCGTGGCACAAATACCCAAAAAACATCAACCAATTCATTAGGCGGATTCTTAGTACCTCAATCATTTTCAAATCAACTTGAAAATATGATGCTGTACTATGGTGGAATGATGGAGGCTTGTGGCACTTACGAAGATACAATTGGTGGGACGCTTTCATGGCCTACAGGAGATGATACATCTGTAACTGGTGCTATCACAGCTCAAGGTGTTGATATGGTGGTTTCTGATTTAACTTTTGGTCAGGTTACATTTGGTGACTATTCAATTGATTCAAATATTGTTAAAGTATCTCGTGAATTGATTCAGGATGAGCGAGTTAACTTTTTACAAAAAGCACTACTCGAAAACATTGGTCGTAGACTTGGAGCAAAGGTTAATACTCTACTCACAAATGGCACAGGAACATCGCAGCCTTATGGATTAACTGTAGCATCAACCACATCAGGTGGTACTACTGCTTCAGCAACAGCAATTACAAAAGCTGAAATCATCAAGTTTTCGCATTCTGTGGATCGCAGCTACCGGTATGGCCCTAACGTAGGTTTTATGATGCATGATACAATCCTTGCATATCTGCGCACTCTGGACGCTACTACAGATACTACGCACTTATTCGTAGATACAATCATTGGTGGTGAACCTGTAACTACCTTGCTTGGTCGTCCAATTTTCATTAACAATGATCTGGAGCCAGCCAATTCAACAACAGGTCTACCTGTGACTGCGAAAAAGCATATCTACTATGGTGACTTTTCAAAGTACATCATTCGTAAGATTGCTCCAATTTCGATTGAACGTAATGATCAATTATACTGGGCTTCAAAAACAGTTGGATTCATGGGTTGGTTGAGAATGGATGGAAACCTAATCAACAACAAAGCAATCAAATCATTGCTTCAAGCATAGGTAAATGAAAATCAAAGCTACAGTCTCTAAGGGATTATTTAAGGCAGGATTGGAATACGACTTGCCTATAAAAGAAGCAATGGCAGCCATCATAGCTGGCAACGCAGAACCCTTAGAGGCTGTTGCATTTGAATATGAAAAAGCAATTCAAAAACAAACACGATGGCTTACAAGGTAACAATTCAACCAACCGTAGAGCCATTCACAGTCTCATACGTTAAGAATTGGCTAAAAATACCCTCAAGTGTAACAACTGATGATACAATTATTGATAACCTAATACATTCAGCAAGAGCGTGGGCTGAGCATGGTACAGGTAGAGCATTAATGACGCAAACTATTGAAGAATACTTCGATGGTTGGCCTTATGCAATGATATTCAATCTATCAGTTGCGCCAATTCAAACAGTATCATCAATTGCATACTTGGCAAGTGGTTCTTATGTAACTTGGAGTTCAAGCAATTACAATGTTGATTCAGTAAGTGAACCAGCAAGGATTGTACCTAAGTTGACTGCTAACATACCTAATTATGACCTTTATACGCCAAATGTTATAAAAGTGACATATACAGCAGGAGCAACGGCAACAACTTTAATTCCGATGAATATCATGCAATCAATGTTGCAAAAAATAGCATTTATGTATGAAAATAGAGAAGACATACCCCTTAGCGGTACTAATCTGCCAAGACAACGGTCAGCAGATGCATTACTCATGCCTCAAAGATTGTTATAAATGGCAGGGCTTTCAAAATTGCTCTCTGACATCGGGGCAATGGATCAACTTATTAGCATCAGGCAGTATACCAGAGTGGCAGATGCCACAGGTGGATGGATTGACACAGCAAGCTACTTAGCTGAAAATATATGGGCAAAAATTGAATATGCTTCTACAAGTAATGAAGGTACGAGAGGTGAGGATCAGCAAATAGTAGCTTGGAACGTAGTTAAATTCACATTTCGAGATTTTTGGACAATTACAGAAACAATGCGAATAGTATTTGATTCAGATGAATATGATATAAAAAGCATTACAAGAATAGGTAGAAGTAGATTCGTAGTAATAGAAGCAGAAAAAAGAGACAATTTGACCTAATATGAATGCAGTTGGAGCGATCAGAAAAATAATATTAGATGACGCTACAAGTGTGGCTTTATTATTCAATTCGACATCTGTTTATCCTATTATTCTGCCTCAGCAAAAAGAATACCCGGCTATAACATTAATGTTGACTGATTCAAAGCCCAATGACTCAAAAACACAGACAAGTCCTATTGATAATGTAGCTGTAGCGGTAACTATTTTTGGGAAAACCTATGATAAAGTACAACAGATTGATACTGCAATTCGTGCAGCAATTGACGGATTTGAAGGCACAGTAACAACATCAGATTTGGTTTCTCACTATATTGATGGTATCAGATTTTTAAGCAGAAAAGATGATTTCGATACGGAAAGCGTTCTATTTGTAAGGCAATGCATTTATGATGTTAGATATTACATAAGTCCTTCTACATTGCCTTATACGACTCAAATTCAAGATTGGATGGATACGTTGTTAGAATTTAGCAGTGATGCAGCAGCTGGAGCAGGTGGCATAGTTATAGGTAATTATTACATGACTAATAATACTCACGAGTCACTACCTGGAGGCGTGGCTAAAATGCGCAAAGTATAATGGAAGGATATGATAACATTATAGAACAAGTTGAATTTGCTGTAAAGCAATTAAAAGCCTGTGGTGATGTGTATTGGAAAAATAGGCAAAGAGTAGCTGCTTTAGGTGGTGCTTATTTTGCGTCAACAGCTGAAGCAGCAGCTCCAAAATCAAAATATAAGCACTCAAGATACTCCACACCAAAATCAAGTAAATCAATAAGAGCGCCAAATGGAATGGGTCAAAAAGTTGCAACATATTATCCAGGCAACCTTGCAAGATCTTTCCATGTAATGAAATTTAAACAAGCTGCATCTAAAGTATTTGTAGGCGCAAAATTAGATAAAAGAGGATCACGGGGAATATTTTCAGGAAGCAGAACAGATGGGTATTATATGCATTGGGTTGAAGAAGGAACTAAATCTTATAAAGAAAGAAGAGGACAATCTGCTACACACTTTTTTAGGAACAGTTGGAGTAAAAGCCAGGGACGAATCTACAAAATTATGCTTTCCGAATTAATGCGAATAGGTGCAAAATTTGAACAAGAACACAAAATACAATGAAAGTAGAATTACTTGAAGATGTAAAAATTGAAGGTAAAGTATATCCTGCTTGTGCAGTAATAGATGTATTTGACTATGAAGCAATTGATTTAATAAAAAATAATAAAGCTAAAACTGTTCCTGATGGAACAATGGCAAGAATAAAGGCATACGGTAATACCGGTTGTCTTCCTCAAAACAATAACAAATCAAAAAACAAATAAGCCATGGCAACAACTGGAGTAGTAAATTCCAAACTAATGCGATTAAAATTTGGCGGTACTTACATAACCTGCCAAACCAACGCAGATCTAAAAGTTACAAATGGCACACGCCAAACAACCTGTAAAGACTCTGGGCAATGGGAAGAATTCCTGTATGGGCAAAGTAACTGGACAATATCAGGCGATTTGAATTTCAGCTATGATGCAGCGCAAGGAGGTACAGCAATATATGATGTAACAGTTGGTCAAACACTTGCATCACTTGTGTATGGCACAGGTGTAACAGGTGATGTTCACTGGTCAGGATCAGCTGTAATAACTGAGTGGTCTTTGTCAAGTCCTGGACAAAATGAAAACGTAACCTGTGCCTATTCTTTTCAAGGTACTGGAGCTTTGGTCAAATTTACACTATAATGATTTCAGTAGAATATATTGAACTTGGAGGCGAAAAGCGACCAATCCTTTTTGGACTTGCAGCTTTTCGCCTTCGAAAAATGAGAAGCGGGAAAAGCATGACTGCATTTTTTGCAGAATTACAGAATCAAGACGAGCCTGATGTTATTTTTAATGCTGTAGCAGATTTGACTTTTTGCGCACTAAAAACAGGTGATAGATGTGCAAATATATCAGACAGACCTGATTACGATGAAATGGACGTATCAATATGGATTGATCAAACACCTGGCAGCCTTGAGCTATTGTCACAATTAATTCTTAACTCATTACCAAAATCATCAGTAGGGGAGGGCGATGATAGTCCGGGGGAGTCGAATCAGACTGGGATTTTGACGAGTTAGAAATCTCAGCAGGAAGATTAGGTTGGAAACAAACTGATTTTGATTTTTGCGAACCTCGTTATTTATTTAATTCAATTAGAGGGAAAAATAGAGCAGACATGGAAAGCTCAAGGCTTACAGCGTACTATTCATCTCTAATTCATTCACCAAAAACATTAAAATTACAGGATTTTGGAATTTTCCCATGGGAGAATGAAAAGGATTATTTCCCACGATTTACAGAACTTAATAAGGAAGCATTTGAAAGATTAGATGCATTAGAATTTTCACAATCAGATAATTAAAAATGGCAACGATAGCATCACTTAATATATCTGTAGGACTGATCACAAAAGACCTTCAAAAAGGATTAGGTGGCGCAGAGCGTTCTTTGCGCCAAAGTGGTGCAAAATTTTCAAGAATAGGCAACGACATAACTACAAGTTTGTCGTTGCCTATTGGTTTGTTAGGATTCTCAGCGATTAAGGCAGCAGGCGAATTTGAGTCAATGACAATGGCAATGCGTGCTACTTTTCAGAATGCAGGGAGAAGCATTTCAGAAGCAGATGCGGAAGTTGAAAAGCTAAGAAAATCAGCAAAAGCCCCTGGACTTGATTTTGAACAAGCTGTAAAAGCTTCTATTAGATTGCAGTCAGTAGGATTATCTGCTAACTCTGCAAGAGGTACAATTGAAGAGCTTGCAAATGCAATAGCTTCAACTGGTGGAAGTGCTGAAAATTTAGCCAGCGTAACGGTTCAGTTTTCGCAGATGATTTCAAAAGGCAAAGTATTATCTCAGGATTTAAGGATTGTACAAGAAAATCTTCCTATTATTTCTAAATTAATGTTCCAGGCATTTGGGACTCAAAATGCAGAGGATATACAGAAGCTTGGAATAAGCGGAAAAGAATTTGTGACTAAGATCACAGCTGAAATGGGGAAACTGAATAGGGTTCAGGGTGGGATGGCAAATAGTTTAGTAAATGCAGGATCAGCAGTCAAAGAATTTCTTGCAGGGATTGGTAATGAAATAAATAAGGTATTTGATCTTGATAAACAAGCAAACAAATTAGGAGACACGCTAAGTGAATTGACAAACTGGTTTAAGGGTTTGAGCGATGGGACAAAAAAGTTTATTATTGAAATGGCTTTAGTCGTTGTGGCTATTGGGCCTGCATTAAAAGCATTCGGTAGCATACTTTCACTTGGATCAACAATAGCTGGAGCTTTCAAAGGGTTAGCTGGTGTGATTGGTAATGTATTGACAGGTAATATTTTAAAAGCTGTTGATGCATTTAAAGCATTAAATGTTGCGCAAAAAGCAAATGTAATAGGTGCTTTAATTGTAGCAGTAACAGCGTTATACTTTGCATACGATGCTTATGCACATTCTTTAAGTGCTGCTCAAATAGCGCAAAAATCAGTGCATGATGCAGAATTGGCAGCTATAACAAATTCTCAAGAACAAAAAACTACAGTAGATTTACTTGTTACTTCTTATAAAAGCGAGAAAACAACCCTTGATGAAAAAAAGCAAATTCTTGAAAAGCTTAAAAGTATCTCGTCAGAATATTATGGACAAATAAAAGTAGGTAAAGGTGATGTAGATGCAATAACTGAAGCCACAAAAAAATATGTTGAGCAGCTTGTAAATACTGCAAAAATAGAAGCATTCAAATCTAATATTGTTGAGGCTCAAAAAGCTATCACAAATATGGATGAGTCTATTGGAGCAAGTTATAATCCAGCTGTTTATTTTGGAGCGGCAATGCAGGGGCTTAGTTCAGCAATTCGTGGAAATAGTATTGCTCAAGGTTATAACAATTTAATCAATGAAGAGCATAATAATCGAGTTGAAGAGGGCATTAAGGTTCAGAATGCAAAAATAGCAGCGAATCAAGAAGCTATTTTGTCTATCACTAAAATAACAGGAAAAACAGAGGAACAGATAAAAGCAGAACAAGAAGCAGCAAATGCAGCTGAGTCAGGAGCAAAGGCAGCTGAGTCAGCATCTGCAAGAAAAGCGGCAGCAAAAGAAAAGGAAATTGAAAAAACAAAAGCCTTAAAAAAGGCAAATGAAGAAATACAAAGTGAAGTTGATAAAGCTACTGTTTTAGGAAAAAATATTGAAGAAACTAAAATAAATGCATATACAAGGGCAATCGAAAACCTTATAGATGCAGGTTTCAAGCCAGCTTCAGATGAAGTCAAGCATTTGAAAACTATGCTTGATGAATTAAATAATAATAAACCAGAAGTTAAAATTGAAATATCTACTACTGAAAGTACTGGCCCATCTCGTTCAATAACTACATCAGATATAGCAAATTCAGTAATTAAACAAGCAATAGCAAAACAAAAAAAAGATAAAGGAGATGCATTAAAACTACAAGCAGATATTGATATTGCAAATTCAAAAGATATAGAACAGGCAAAAATAGAACTTGCAAAACAAGCAGCACAAGCATCTTTAGATATATTCAACAATATAGCCGATCAGAAAAAAGAAAGAGAACTTAGGGATCTTGACGAAAAAGGGAAAATAATGTTGGCAAATGCAAAAGGCAATGCCAAATTGGAAGCTAA
>Ga0209596_1002122_pt1 | contig 16520 bp, 6 predicted proteins | sample M_130807_MF_Meta_FD_187314 | JGI IMG/M metagenome (GOLD analysis project Ga0209596, IMG submission 187314) | Freshwater microbial communities from Lake Montjoie, Canada to study carbon cycling - M_130807_MF_MetaG (SPAdes) (version 2) | ecosystem: Environmental > Aquatic > Freshwater > Lake... | reverse complement strand
GGCTGGGGAGCCAATGTTTCGCTTTCCAATCTTTCTAGTGTTGCCATCAATACCAGCCTGCTTCCTGGTGCTAGTACCGCAATTGATTTGGGCTCAAACACTTTGCCCCTCAGAGATCTGTACATCTACGGCACATCGGCCACCCCTGCTAGCCAAAACTTCAAACTCACCGGTGCCGCTACAGCTCAGCGTACTATTACATTCCCAGACGAAAACGGTACTGTTTGTACCACTGGTAGTATTTGTAGTGGCTACGGCAACAACACTCTAAGCAATCTTGGTACAGTAGCACTCAACTCGGTGTTGCAGCCTGCATCTGCCGGATCGCTCAGCTTGGGTGTATCGACCTTGCCATTTTCTGACCTCTACCTGTCTGGCTCATCGGCCACACCCGCCACCAATCGCTTCCAGATTACCGGCACATCTACTGGCGGCCTCAGAGTCATAACCATGCCTGATGCTACTGGTACGATTTGTTTGGAAAACTCCGCCTCTTGTGGCTTCGCCGCTAGCTCCGGAGGCAGCAACTACATCCAAAACCAAACAGCCGTCACCCAAACCGCTGGCTTCAAGATAAACGGCACTGGCACAGTAGACACCCTCAATGCCACCAGTGTTATCCAGCTTGGTGGCGCCAGCATCAATACTGGCGGCACCCTTAGCAATGTAGCCTACAGGGACCAAGCCAATACCTTCACTGCAGCTGGTACCGCACTTACTGTAAATAACAACGCCACAATATCTGGCACCCTTACCTCTGGCCTCATTAATGGCCAAACAATCTCTAGCTCTGCCAACTTCACCGGCACCGCTACCGTGGCAGGCTCTAGCCTTACTCTTGGTACGGCAAGTGTTACCAACGGCTCAGTAGTATTCAAAAACGCCACCAATAGCCTTGGCCTGACACTGAGTGCACCCAATACCACCCAGGCTAGGGCAATTTTATTCCCAGATGAAGACGGCACTATTTGTACCACCGGTAGTGTATGTAGTGGTTATGCGCCCTCCGGATCGTATGCCAATACCAACCTAAGTAATCTCGGTGTCACCGCAATTAATTCGGATCTTAATTTTGTCAGCGCTTCAGGCAAAAGCATTACTGGCCCCGGAGCGCCTGGGCTAAGTGTTACCAACGCATCAGGCGATCTTACTTTGTCTACTACTACATCGGGTACACTAGCCCTCAACTCCGCTGGTGCGGTTAATATTTCGGGACAAGCTTCCTCTAGCTGGAGTATTGGTGCTACCAGCGACCTCTCAATAGTTAGTAAAAATCTTAACCTCAATTCTGGTGGCGCACTTACGGTGGGCAGCACCGGTAATTCGTCTGGTACTTTGGTGCTCAAAAACAGCGCAGCTGCTTCTGGTAGTATCACTCTTGGAACCAATAATACAGGTGCAAGTAGCTTTGCCATCACATTCCCTAGCGAAACAGGTACAGTTTGTTTACAAGCATCTCCTAATTGTGGATTTGCCCCTTCAAGCGGTGGCTCATACGCCGACCAAGCCCTTTCAAACCTAGCTAGCGTTGCCATCAATACCAGCCTGCTTCCATCGCTTGCCAATAACAATGCCATCGACCTAGGCTCATCCACCCAAGCCTTCAGAACGGCTTATGCCGCCACTAGCGTACTAACCCCAGCAGTAGATACTATTGCAGCCGGAACCCTCTCGCTTGGTACCGGTACTGCCACTGGCCTGACCCTAGGTAAAGCCTCCTACACCGTATCTGTTCCTGGCGGACTCACCACTAATGGCAGTGCCATCGCTACAGCAGGTGGCGGGTTGAGCACCAGCAATGGCTCGCTCACCTTAGGTAGCGGAAACATCACCACTACAGGCACATACAATGGCAACACCTTTACTGGCTCAGCCCTTACATTTGCCGGTGCAGCATCGGTCGCTTCTGGTGGCACCAATACCGCCATAAGCTTAGATGGTAATGGCAGTGGTGCAGTCAACATCGGCGGTACCTCCACGGGCGACATTAACTTCGGTGGCGGCTCAACCTCTACCGGATGTACAGTCACTAACTCCAATGGTAATTTTGCCTGTAGTGGTACGGGTACTTTTAACGGTGTAAGCACTGGCAATGTGTTCGTAAACGGCGGTAACAGCTTTGGCGCTACCGCCACTCTCGGTACTAACGATGCCCAATCTCTGGCTTTCGAAACAGGCGGAACCACTCGCTTTACTGTAGCGTCAGGCAGCGCGACCCTCACCGGCACCGGCGCCACAAACATCACCACAACGAATACTATGACGGTAGGCTCTTCTCTCAGTACTACAAATATCTCTGCAGGCACTACTGTGGGTCTCAATCCTGCCGCTACTGGCATTCTGAACCTTGGTATAAACATGACGACCGGCTCAATCAATATGGGTACAGCCATGACGACCGGCCAAATAACTATAGGTACAGCAAGCTCTACTGGGGCTATCAGTGTAACTACTGGAGGAGCTTTGACTCTCACAGGTAATGGTGGTGCAACATTGGCCAATGGCTCATTCGAAAGTATCACAGCGAATGGGGGTAAAATTACTTCGGTGTTTAACGATTTGGTATCGGGTAACGGCATATCTTTCCAGTCATATTTGTCAGGAGAAATCGCCGGCATAAACCTTTCTGGTTTCAACTCTACATATAATGTTACAGCTCCAGGTCTTGATTACTCCGGTGCTCTAACTATCGGTGGCACTAGTGCCTCATCTATTTCGCTAGGTACTGCGGTATCGACAGGCACAATCACCGTCGGTGGCACAACCCAAACTGGTGCTCTTACTCTGGGCCAATCAACGGCTACAAATACCATCAACATCGGCAACGCCAACACAACTACTGGTAACACCCAAACCATCAACATCGGTGCTGGTACGCCCGCCGGAACTGGTAAAGCTGTGGTTACACTCGGCAATACCGGGGGTGCTAGCAGCACTACCGTTCAGGGCGGTACTGGTGGTATAGCTATAACATCCGCAGGTTCGCTAACTCTCTCGCGCACCGATACCTTTGCTACATCAGTTGGCTTTTCGGGCACCCCAACTGGTATAGTTACATACAATTTCGACAGGGCAGCCACTGCTGGCACATACACAGTGTGTACGACATCCAATAACTGTTTGGCAAGTGGCGGTGGGGCCGACCAAGCCCTTTCAAACCTAGCTAGCGTTGCCATCAATACTAGTCTGCTTCCAGCTGCCAATAACTCCATCGATGCCGGATCATCTGGACTAGCTTTCAGAACTGCTTATGCCGCCACTAGCGTACTTACCCCAGCCCTAGATGTCATATCAGCCGGCACATTGGCCATAGGTAACACCACCGCTACAGGTATAAATATCGGTAATTCAACTAACGCAGCCGCCATTACGGTAGGAGATGGCGCCAATACTAGCACCCTCAAGTTTGGTACCGGTGCCGGTGCAAAGGCCGTAACTATTGGTTCAACCAACACCACAAGCATCACCACGATAAATTCAGGCTCGAGCGGACGGATAGATATAAATGCAGGTCCAAATGGCGGCTCATTCGGAAGTATAAATATTGGTAGTTATAACGGTGCTTTGGCAGACGGTGTCACAGTATATGTAGGTAACACCGGCACAACTAGTCGCACAGATATTTACGGCGGCTCCTCAGGCATTAATCTGTCGACGGGTACTAATGGGACTATAACTTTTGGTACGGACATTCAAAACCGCTTCACAATTAGTGCTACTGCCTCTACATTGACCGGTAATGGCGCTACTATTATCGCCGGTGGCACTAGTTTGACTCTCAATGGTGGAGGAAGTGGTCAAAATGTATCTTTAGCCGCCACCGCCACCACAGGCGCAATCACCATCGGGTCAGCAGCTACATCAGGCGTAATCACCATCGGTGGTACTAGCCAAAGCAATTTAGGTATAATAACTCTGGGCCGATCAGCGAATACAAATACCATTAATATCGGCAGCGCCGCCGGTACTAACGCAACTCAAACAATCAACATCGGTGCAGGTACTTCTACTACCTCTGGTGGTAAAGTCGTCAATATCGCCACTGGTATCCCAGGCACCAGCACCACCAACACTATTGCGATTGGTAATGGTGGAACCACCACTGGTACCGTAGGCATAACAATAGGTTCTAGCGGTGCCGCTAACCACACCCTAGTACTTCAGGGTGGCAACTCAACCACTCTTGGATCTGAAGCAATCCGTATTCAAACTGCGACTGCTGGATCAATCGCCATCGGTGGTACAGCCCAAACAGGTAATATCGATATCGGTACCGGTACTGGTTCGCAAACCATCAACTTTGGCACGGCTGCAAGTGGTACCGCCACGAAGACTATCACTATTGGTAATGGCCCCGCACTCTCAACTAGCAATATTGCTATCGGCGATTCTCAAGAGGGTGGGTATATGTACATAGGAGGGAACCTTAAAACTGCCACCAGCATAGGCATATATATCGGTAGTGGCGGAGCGACAGCCCCCATTTACATCGGTGCTGCCGCCGGCACCCAAACAATCAACATCGGTGCTAATTTTGGTTCGCCAGGCACCAAGACTGTGACGCTGGGCTCTACTGCTAACACGAGTACCACCACCATTAATGCCGGCACTGGCGGGATAAGTATGACGACCACCACCACCACCACCACCGGAGTTACTGTCACTGCTGCCTCAACCACGACCGGTACAGCCATGGCAATTAGTGCCACCGCCCTCACGATCGGCACGGGACTCTCTATCACAGGCCCAACTACTGGCTCTACCTTCACCACCGGCAAACTACTGTCTGCCACAACAGCCTCTACGGGCTTAACTACAGCGGGAACCAACACCGGTACGCTACTAGATTTGCAGGCTTCAGGTGCCAGCACTGCCTTTACTGGCTCACTAGCTAGCATAGCCTTTGGTGGTAATAACGCAGGCAATACTGGGTCATTACTAAATATTGCCTCTACTGGTGCAAGCTCGATCGTTCAGTCAATATTAGTGACTAATAATTCCATTGGCGCCCCAACCAATGGCCTTGTGCGCTTCAACTTTACAGGCAATCATAGTGGTGCTGGAGTAAAAATTACTGACGCAGGCAGTAGTGCTGGTTATGGCCTAGAGTCGGTGATGTCTGGCACTAATGGATTCGCAGTTGTTGCCAGAGCACTCGGCAGCGGTGGCGAAGCTGGTTATTTTGAATCCACAAGTGCCCTCAGAACAGGCTACGTAGCTAGATTTTACGGCAATGGAAGCGATGCTGAAATGCTAATCTTCCAAGATAGTACAAATGCCTGCACCGGTAACCCTGGTGCCACTATGGTATTTACTTGCTCCTCCGATCAGAGCCTTAAAACCAACATCGAGGATTCCCAAAATATTCTCGCAGGTCTGAGTAGCCTGCAAGTTAGGGCTTTCGATTGGATCAGTGACAACACCCGCGAGAAATACGGGGTTGTGGCACAGGAAGTAGAGAACACCGAGCTTAGCTGGCTAGTAAAAACTGACCCAGAAACTGGCCTAAAGTCCGTCAGAACACCAGATGCGTTTATGTTAATCAAAGCCATCCAGGAGCTCAACACCAAGGTCGATGCCTCCTCCGCCGGCCTCTCGGCGTCGGTACTACAAAGTATTGCTAGCGCCAACGCAATAACTATAAACGGCACCCTGACCATCAACGGCATCACTATATTCAATGGCGCCACCAAATTCAACGGCGATATCACTGTAAACCAAGACGGCGCCGGCGAAGCCACTATTCCTGCAGGAGACAGCTCTATTGATGTAACCTTTAGCAAGGAGCTAGCTAGCATTCCTATGGTCACTGCAAGCCCACAAGATTTCATAGACGGCCAGTACAAAATAACCAATGTTACCAAAAACGGCTTCACTATCCGTACCAGCACAAACCAGACAAGCGATGTCAAATTTAGCTGGACATCAGTCCAAAAGTAGCCGAGAGGGGCTTGACTCGACCGAGCCAATTAGGTAGTCTAGTAACTAACATTAATAAACAGGGAGGGGATTAGTTGAGTATGGAAGACAGCAGAGCGTCTGACGGTAAAGGTAAGATATTTTTAATAGTCGCCGGCATATTAGTGGTTGCTATGGCAGCTGCGGCCGTATATTTCTTCATACAGTACCAAGGCATCAAAAAGAACCCCAACCAAGTAGCTCAGGCCGAGCTAAATAAGATTGTTAAGCTGGTCGGTAAGCTGATAGCCCTGCCTAGCGACGAATCACCCACCCTCGCCACCGTACTGGATAAAGACAAGCTTAAAGACCAACCCTTCTTTTCTAGCGCCCAAAACGGCGATGTGATACTCATCTATACCAAGGCCAAAAAAGCCATCGTGTACCGCGAAAAAGAAAACAAAATCATTAATGTCGGCCCCATTAGTATCGACCAAAAGAACGGCACACCTATTGCCCTAGTAAATGCTGGTGGTGATATCGATGCTACAGTCAAAAAACTCAATAACAAGTTTAATGGTGCAATAACTATTACCGACACCACCGAAGCCAAAAACAAAAGCAGCGTAAAAGGCGTAACCGTAGTGGATGTAGCCGGCAACAACGGAGACTTGGCCAAGCAGATAGCAACCGAGCTGAGTGGAACCGTAGGAAGCTTACCAAGTGGCGAAACCGCACCAGCTGGCGCGAATATATTAATATTTGTTAAATAAGAAGCGAGGGAAAATGGAAATTAAAAAAACAGGCAAACTAAATATAATAATCTCTGCGGTATTGGTGGTAATTGCTGTAGCCCTAGCTGCACTTACCTTCTACTTTTTTACGCAGTATCAAAACATCAAAAAGAACCCCAACCAAGTAGCTCAGGCCGAAGTTGATGCTATTGTGGCAAATGTCAGCAAAATAATCGACCTGCCAAAAGACGAAACCCCAACGCTTGCAACAGTGCTCGATAAGGACAAACTCAAAGACCAGCCGTTTTTTGCAATGGCCGAAAATGGCGACAAGATCTTGATTTATACCAAGTCAAAGAAAGCCATAATTTATCGCACCAAAGACAACAAACTAATAAACGTTGGCCCAATCGTTATTGACCCTAAGACATTGCCACAATTAACCATTGTGGATGCCGGCGGCGATGTTAAAGGAGTAACTCAGAAAATTGCTGATAAATTCCCAGACACCATTTCGGTTTCAGCTGCTGCTACCGCTAAGAACAAAGCTGCGGTCAAACAAATAACCGTAATAGATGTTACTGGCAAGGCCGGCGATTTGGTTAGCCAAATAGCGGCCGAAATTGGTGGAACGGTATCAAATACCCTACCAGCAGGTGAAACAATTCCAGAAAATACAAGCATAATAGTATACGTAAAATAGCAAAGTACTGCTCTTAATTGAGCAGCGGTAACACCATATGAATCCCAAAACTGAGCACATACATATAATAGGAGTAGGCGGGATCGGCACCTCGGCTTTGGCGCAGTACTACCAGTCGCAAGGCCAGGTGGTTAGTGGCTCCGACGCCGCCAGCTCCGAGGTTACGGACCTGCTGAAATCCAAAGGCATCATTGTGCATATCGGTCATAATGCCGAAAACGTGCGAGGGGCTAATCTAGTAATTCACAGCGCTGCCATAAAAAAAGGTAACGAAGAGTACGATGCTGCCAAGCTTAGCAAAATACCAACCAAGCTTTATGCTCAGGCCATCGGTGAAATAACCGAACGCTACACCACTATTGCCATCTCTGGTAGTCACGGCAAAAGCACCACCACTGCAATGGTTGCAAAAATTATGATTGAGGCGGGCCTAGACCCGACCGTAATAGTAGGTACCAAAATGCACGAACTAGATGGCAATAATTTTCGCCTGGGCAAAAGCGACTATTTTGTTCTTGAGGCAGACGATTATAATAGGCACTTTCATAACTACCACCCAACCATTGCGGTGGTTACCAACATCGACCGCGAACACCTCGATATATACAAGGACCTTGCTGGAGTCAAGTTGGCTTTTCAGCAGTTTTTGCGTAATACCAAGGTTGGCGGCACCGTCATCGCCAACGGCCAAGATAGCAACACTCGCGAGGCTATCAACAACACCGAGCTATCGGAACGCCGCGTGATATTGTACAACCCGGCTGACCTCGCCAGGCACAAGCTTGGCGTACCGGGCGACCACAACCAAAGCAACGCCGAAGCAGCTTATTGGGTAGGCGAGGTATTGGGTATCAAAAAGCAATCTATCGCCAAGAGTTTGGCTGGCTTTCGTGGTAGCTGGCGTCGACTCGAGGAAATAACTGAGGGTGTGTATAGCGATTACGCCCACCACCCGACCGAAATCAAGGCTACCTTGCAAGCTCTCAAGCAGGCCAACCCAACCAAACAAATTGTTTGCGTTTTTCAGCCACATCAGCGCGATAGGTTAAACCAACTTTTCGATGACTTTGTCGATGCGTTTGAAAGCGCCGACCAGCTGTATATGCTACCTTTATACGCTGTGCGTGGTCGCGACGAAGGCGAGGGCAAAACCGCGCGTCAGCTAGCCAAGCTCATCACTAGCCCCAAGGCTCAATACGAGCCGACCTTCGCAAATGCCTTCGCAAAAGTCCAGCCGCTATTTAATAAAGACCACATCGTGGTGTTCATGGGCGCCGGCGACATCGACGAGCAACTCAGGGCGAATATTTAAATACCAATATTCCCTTTACAAACCAGATAAATCTTGATACTATAATTAAGTTAAAGCAAAGGTAATCACATATGAACAAACAAAACCACGGAGGCGCTAGAGTTTAGGACCAAGGTTTTGCTTACTCTTATGTGGTCGCCTCAACCGCCAAAAGCAACCGAGCGGCCATTTTTTGTTCGTTGATAATCAAATATGTTAAATGGGTAAATGAAATAAAGCATCTTACTGATAATTTTGCTTATTTGTAAAAGTAGTTTTGCTATTTGCAAGTTGTCAGTGTAATTGAAAGTAAATAAAAAGTAGTTACGGGCATATGATGAATGCCTTGACGTGCAATGCCGATGAAGGACGTAGTAGGCTGCGAAAAGCCTCGGGGAGCTGCCAAACAAGCTTTGATCCGTGGATATCCGAATGGGAAAACCCAGTACGAGTAATGTCGTATTACCCATAACTGAATACATAGGTTATGTGGAGGGCACCTGGAGAACTGAAACATCTTAGTACCCAGAGGAAAAGAAATCAAATGAGAGTCCCTTAGTAGCGGCGAGCGAAACGGGATGAGCCGAAACTTATCTACTCCTTCGCATTTATGTGGAGTTTTCTTTAGTAATAGTAGAGAGCGTTGCGAGGTATCGACTCTTTTTTGTGGCATTTAGAGAAGTTGAATGGTGCTTGCACCAGCCAACTTCTCTGCTACAAGAAAGCCATCGTTAAGATCGAATGGATGAAGTTACAAAACAAGAGTGTTATTGGAAGGCACCTGGAAAGGACCGTCAAAGAGCGTGAAAACCGCGTACAATAAAACCTTTTGTCTTCATTGTTGATATTCTCAAGTAGGACGGGACACGTGAAACCCTGTCTGAATCCGGGAGGACCACCTTCCAAGGCTAATTACATTGCATGATCGATAGCGCACAAGTACCGTGAGGGAAAGGTGAAAAGAACCCCGCAAGGGGAGTGAAATAGAATCCTGAAATCATATGCTTACAATGAGTCGGAGGTCGCCTAGGCGACTGACGGCGTGCTTTTTGTAGAACGATCCAGCGAGTTAATGTGTATGGCAAGGTTAAGTGTGCAAACGCCACGGAGCCGTAGTGAAAGCGAGGGTTAATAGCCCGATTTAGTCATATGTATTAGACCCGAAACTAGGTGACCTAACCATGGGCAGGCTGAAGCCGTCGTAACAGACGGTGGAGGGCCGAACCGTAGTGTGTTGCAAAACGCCCGGATGACCTGTGGTTAGCGGTGAAATGCCAATCGAACCTAGAGATAGCTGGTTCTCCTCGAAATAGCTTTAGGGCTAGCGTCATAAACTACCTGTCGGGGGTAGAGCACTGAATGGGTAGAAGGCTCCTCGGAGTACTTCGCTCAATCAAACTCCGAATACCGACAGAGATTATTATGGCAGTCAGAACGGCGGTGCTAAGATCGTCGCTCGAAAGGGAAACAGCCCAGATCGCCATCTAAGGCCCCCAAGTCATAGCTAAGTGGGAAACGGGGTGAGATTGCATAAACAACCAGGATGTTGGCTTAGAAGCAGCCATGCATTTAAAGAGTGCGTAACAGCTCACTGGTCAATTGTGATCTTGCACGGAAAATATAACGGGGCTCAAGCTATGCGCCGAAGATGCGAATTCTATAATTTATTATAGAGTGGTAGAGGAGCGTTCCTCGTGTACTGAAGCTAAACCGTGAGGTTTGGTGGAATGCGGGGAAGTGAGAATGCTGGAATGAGTAACTATAAGGTAGGTGAGAATCCTACCCACCGTAAGACCAAGGTTTCCTGGGCAACGTTTATCGTCCCAGGGTTAGTCGGGCCTAAGCCGAGGACGAAAGTCGTAGGCGATGGACAACAGGTTGATATTCCTGTACCGGCTGCTTTGTTCCCACACAAGACGCAGGATGGTAGCGTGAGCGGATTTTTGGCTATATCCGTCCAAGTGCGTAGTCTCGGTTTACCGAGGTGAAACACGAATGAAACGGGCTGCAAAGCTTGGATTCACGTGAGCCAAACTGACTAGAAAATTGTGTGATTAATAGAAGTAGCCGACCGTACCGCAAACCGACTCAGGTGGTCGGGTCGAGTAGACCAAGGTGCTCGGGAGAACCCTCGTTAAGGAACTCGGCAATACAGCGACCGTAACTTCGGGATAAGGTCTGCCCCGCCAATTTAGGGCGGGAGATATTGTTCGGATTCTTAACAATAATTTTTTAAAATACAAAAAACGTTGAAGATATAAGTGTATTCGCTTAAGATTTCGGACGTGTCTCGCACATTAAATTGGCGGGGCCGCAGCGAAAGAGCCCAAGCGACTGTTTATCAAAAACACAGGTCTGTGCCAACACGTGAGTGGAAGTATACGGATTGACGCCTGCCCGATGCCGGAAGGTTAAAGAGCGAGGTTCACGCCTCAAACTGAAGCCCCGGTCAATGGCGGCCCTAACTATAAGGGTCCTAAGGTAGCGAAATTCCTTGTCGGGTAAGTTCCGACCCGCACGAATGGCGTAACGATTTGGGCACTGTCTCAACGAGGGACCCGGTGAAATTGCAATAGCGGTAAAGATGCCGTTTACCCGCACCAAGACGGAAAGACCCCGTGGAGCTTTACTACAACTTGGCATTGAATCTGGTTATATACTGTGTAGCATAGGTGGGAGACTTTGAAACTCCGGCGCTAGCCGAAGTGGAGTCGAAATATGAAATACCACCCTGTATGTAGCTTGGTTCTTACTGCAACCGTTATCCGGTTGCAGAACAGTGTCTGGTGGGTAGTTTAACTGGGGCGGTTGCCTCCTAAATTGTAACGGAGGCGTTCAAAGGTTAGCTAAGTTCGGATAGAAATCGAACTGATAGGGTAAGCCCATAAGCTAGCTTGACTGCGAGACTTACAAGTCAAGCAGGTGCGAAAGCAGGAGCTAATGACCCACTCATAACACGTGGAAGTGTGAGAGCGCAACGGATAAAAGTTACCCCGGGGATAACAGGCTTATAGCGCCCAATAGTCCACATAGACGGCGCTGTTTGGCACCTCGATGTCGGCTCGTCCTATCCTGGAGCAGGAGCATGTTCCAAGGGTTTGGCTGTTCGCCAATTAAAAGGGTACGCGAGCTGGGTTCAGAACGTAAATTACATTGCGTTCTACTACTGAGAAGTAGTAAAATACCGGTGTACATCGCACCAATGGTATTAAAATCCGACTATATCGGTGAAACCCGAATGGATCATCCGAATGGATCCAAGGGCAATACCGAGGGAAGATTATTTGTATGTCAGAAAAAGAAATAGTCTGTAATAACTAGCAACGCGGTTTTCGTAGCTAGTTAGACCGTAGTTTAATTAATTTTAACTGCGGTTGACTAATAGAGAAGTGAAATTTGTATAGAAACTTCTACACCCCTTTCTTTTTCAATATAGAGTTACTTAATTTAGCTTCGGCGATTAAGTAACTTCATAAGGAAACAACATTTAATCCCCGTAGAGACTGATTCTCGGAACAAACCACCGAGATGAGATTGGCTTGAATTTCAAGCAGATCATACGTCGGCCCCTACCTGCATACAAAGCAAGGAGGGTGAAGATATAGTCCATGCCACTCGTAATAGTGGATACGGCCGTGTTTTTTAAAAACACCTAACCAAAGCACAGCGATACTGGCTTTGGTAGTCACAGTATTTGTGATGGCCTCATGCGTGAGACAGTTCGGTCCCTATCTGGTGTGGGCGTTTAGAAATTTGAGAAGAGTTGCTCCTAGTACGAGAGGACCGGAGTGAACGAACCTCTGGTGTATCGGTTGTCATGCCAATGGCATTGCCGAGTAGCTACGTTCGGACGGGATAAACGCTGAAAGCATATAAGCGTGAAGCCTCCTTCAAGATTAGATTTCTCCATTTAGACTCGCAGTAGACGACTGCGTTGATAGGCACCAGGTGTAAGCACAGCAATGTGTTCAGCCGAGGTGTACTAATAGTCGATTGACTTTTTTTATACTTTTAATTCGCTGGCAATTTGTAGCTAGTAAACTATAAGTTAGTAAGAAGTTTTAGTTTCAACCATTTAACATATTTTTATCAAATAAAACCCCTTGTGGGTTTTATGCTCGTGTCTTTAGCGAAGGGGCCACACCGGTTCCCATGCCGAACACCGAAGTTAAGACCTTCTGCGTCGATGATACTCTTTTAGGGGAAAGTAGAACGACGCGAGCATAAAATCCACAAACTAAAAACACCAGACATCAACTTCTGGTGTTTTTTGGTCTCTAGATACCTAAGCCAGCATCATTTCAATTGAATTTATCTTTTTATTTGAATACCACTTTTGGTATCAAAAGTGATGATTAATGAGATTAGTTGATACAATTTTAAAAAAAGAATTTTTCTGCATCTGTACTGTGCCTTGCACCGACATCGAGCACCAAGAAAGCAACAGGCTAACGGACTAATCATTATCCGGGATTGTTTGAAGCCCTGAAGCGCTAGCAATCAGGGCAAGTTTATGCTGGATAAAGATTGTTCGATAGTCTGGGGCGCTTATTGGGGCGAAGCACAGTCGGTTATTTTTGCTCCACTTTTGATACTAAAAGTGGTATTTAAAGAAGTTAATTTCAGTATAATTATTACTACTGACTAATTAACAATGTATGATATTTTAGTCCAAAATTAGCCTACAATAATCAACCCATATAGCTATTGACAAAATAACCATAAGCCAGTATAATCATAACTACATTAATAATTAACCCAAGAGTTTAACAGCTACTTGGAGGGTGAGTGCGGATAGAGCTTGTTGAACTCCTTGAAAAAAGGAGTTTTTTCATATGCCAGGTACAAGAGAAGGCGGAATCAAAGCCGCATCAACCAACAAGAAGCGTTACGGTAAAGAGTTTTACACTCGTATCGGCGCCGTCGGTGGTAAAAAAAGTCGTGGTGGTGGATTCGCTGCCAACCCAGAGCTAGCAAGACTTGCTGGTGCCAAGGGTGGCCGTGCAAGCCGTCGTGGCAAATCTGCCAAATAAGTACAAATTACTTATATAAAAGATATAAAAAAGCCCTCGAGTAATCGGGGCTTTTTTATATCTTTTTTTAGGTAATGATTGACGAAAGTCTTATGCTTATAATACTATATATATATTAATTATTTTGGAGAGTATTATGGCTAAAAGCCGCGTAAATCAAAAAAACAAAAAGCAAAAACTGACCTTAAAGTGGTGGTATGCAATTCCGGTCATATTATTGGTAGCTGTAGCGGGATTTATAATAGTCCGTTTTAGTAATGCCTCTACAAACGGTAAGGCTGATTTTAAGGTCAATGCTACAAGTGATTTTTCGGTGGCTATACTTCAGGCCAAGAACGGCGCTAGTGTAGAAGTTAATTCCTGCCTGTATCTTAATGACGCTTACGGCGGGGTTGAGCAAGTAAGAGTATGGTATAGAAGGCTTACTAAAGACCCTCAAGACCCCAAAAAGGACATCTCACTTTATGATGGCTATTACGCTGTTTCTTCAAATCAAGTACCTTCCCAGCTGCAATACGGCGGTACTTGGCTAGACAACAACCAAAGTGCCAATTCATACCTCGCAGAAAAAACTTTCAACGTTAACTTTCCTGATCTTGGCTTGGGTAAATACAAATCTGGCGAGAATAAGAACCAGAAAATATATGTTGGTCTATTTTATGGTACCAACCCCTTCAATAAAGACATCAAAAACCCAACCCAAAAAGATACTGAATTTGTAAACAATGCCATATTTGCTCGTGGCGGGCAAGCTATAGCCTTAAATAAGATCAAACTTTGCCTCAACAGCCCCAATCAAAAACTGGCCAATAAGCAAGAAGTACCCAAAAAAATAAACGGAACCAAGTCTAATGAAACTCGATTCAACAGAGAAGGCGATGCTCCATACTCAAAGAGCCTGGAGAGCATTAAAAATTCTAAGAATTATATCGGTACAATCTCTACTAAGTACGCAGGAAACTTCTATGTTACAGCTTGTGCCAGAAGCCAAGGTGGCTCGATATTCACAGTCGATTCTGCTGCTTGGTTTGCAGATCCTCGATATGTAGCTTGGGGTAAGTTTGGAGTTAGCTCTGACTTCTGGATCAAAAATAACGGCACAGAAGTCGCTGGCCCAACATCTGGCAGATGGGCTTATGGTGTGGTTGCGAGCCTAAATACCCAAGCGATTGACTATAGCAATAGCTCAGGGCTTCAGTTTGGTATAACCGACTACAACACATTTACAAACCCACCGGCACTTGATGTAGCTTCACTTCAGTATGATATGCAAAATCTAAAGATGTGTGACACCGGCAAAGCAATACCAGCTAAGAGTAGCTATATAATTCCTTCTATAACAGGCAACAGCCAGCAGACTATTGACCAGGCCAATTCGCCAGTATCGGACGACTCTTATCCTCTGCATTTAGGATCGCAAGGCTCTAATGTTGTTAATATACAGGGCTACTTGGGAATACAAACAGATGGTATTTTTGGCCCAGCCACACTGCAGGCAGTATTGAGCTATCAGGCTAGTAACGGACTAGACCAGACAGGTATTGTAGGCCTAGAGACATTAGCAAAAATGCAGCAAAACATCTCTAATGCCTTTAGTGATGCGGTCAAAAAAGGAGAGACTGTAGCGCAGTGTACTATTTGGTGGAAAAATAAATACAATGGAAATAATTACTATGGCGCTAATTATTTTGGCATTACTACAAAAGGTGTTTGTGAAAGTGGATTCAAATTAAGCTCATCCGATGGAGACTTAAAGAATCGAGAGTTTAAAGACACCGGTTTGATCGTCGCTGGCTATGAAGTAGATCATTATCAATGGAACGGTCAAGACTATAAATAACCACTAGTCCACCTGGGCAGTCCAGACTCAACAAAAGTCCCGCTTAACCGCGGGGCTTTTTATTTGATCACTTTGCGCCTAATGGTGCTTTGGATATCTTCGCTAACCTTCCAGCGAGTCAGGCAGCGGTAGCACCTAAACTCGTTGGGTTTGGACTGCAAATTAAACTGATTGCAGCGAGGGCAGGTGCCGCGTTTGGTTAGCCAGACGTCGTAGCTATCCATGCATTCATTGATATAGCTCTCCTGAACGCCCACGTCGTGTTTGATAGCTAGTAACCTAGTCATGTTCCAGGCATCCATTTCCATAGCAAACAGCTCGAAGTCGAAGCGATAATGAAAGTGCCCCAACATGGCATGGCTTATTTCATGGAGCAGCGCCAATTTACCAGAGTTTCGCCGTAGCAAACCTGGATCGTAATTCACAATATCTTCGCTTGCGTCGTAGGCAAAATAGCCTGCTGGTAAAAAACGTTGCTCTGGATATGCAGCGATAATTTCCATTCACCCTCCCCTTTGTTATTACCTACTTTACGCTACTATCGGCGATGGTGTAAACAAGTATTTGCATTGTAAGCATTTTGGGGTGTAAAATAGCCTAAAACCAAGCGAAAACTAATAAATAAAACTGCACCAAAGTAAACAACAAGGGGGAACATCATGAACAAACCAAACTTTATTAAGCTCATCATTGCCGGCCTGCTGGTAGTGGTAATAGTTGTTGCTACAGCTACCTATGGTAACTCTCAAAGGCAAAAGGCCTCGGAGTCCGCTAAGCCGACCGATAACACCAAGAGCTCATTACCTAGCGTCCAAGATGGCAGTCTTCAAGCCAACCCAGCTGATACCCAGCCAGCCGCTGCAGTAACCGCACCCAGTGGCGATTCTCCTGCGGTCGTTGTAGTTAAGTCGCCTGGCCAAACAGCTAGCACAACTCCACGTACCGGCCCGCAAGACAATTTGCTGGCAGTGATTGTACTAGGACTTTTAGCTGGGCTTTATTTGGTTAGCGTCCGCCGAGT
>Ga0209596_1002121_pt1 | contig 16521 bp, 14 predicted proteins | sample M_130807_MF_Meta_FD_187314 | JGI IMG/M metagenome (GOLD analysis project Ga0209596, IMG submission 187314) | Freshwater microbial communities from Lake Montjoie, Canada to study carbon cycling - M_130807_MF_MetaG (SPAdes) (version 2) | ecosystem: Environmental > Aquatic > Freshwater > Lake... | reverse complement strand
TTGTCACTGCGCCCAGTACGGTACTTGTTCCGATAATTGCCATAAACATCAGCAATTTTGTTGGCGATGCTGGCGGCCAGCTCACGGTCTTCGTTAAAAGCCGTAATCTCGATGATGGCTGTGTTGCGGAACTGATTGATATCTACCTCACGCGACAACGTCTCGTAGGCATCTTGGATGGGCAATTCACCGGGCTGCTTGTCGCGTTCGGCATAAACGCGGGCCAGCTTCAGGCTCTTAATGACCTCGTTGAGGATCTTAGGAGAGCGAATAACCTGGAACTCGGTCTGGAGGAAATATTGGTCGAAGGCAGGCGTCATCGGACCGCTGCCCATCATTAACTGGGTCAGCGGGGTATCTTTTTCCACTTTCATCCGCGCCAGCGACGAGTAGGACTCGGGCTGGAACTGGGTGATGATCGCTGTAGTGATGACCACCAACAGGAAGACCGCCAAGATGACCGCCTTCCGAATACGGATGATCCGCCAGTAGTCGAGGAAGTGGAGCTTGGATTCCTGAGACTGGGGTGCCTTCGATACTTCCATGTGCAAAAAAATAGGAGGCTAGAATGGATGTTCCAGCCTCCTTCGCCAGAGTTGGAAAACCTTAGTAAGTGAAATTGACGCCCAAGTACACCCGGTTACGCGAGAACTCGCGGAGATCGTGCACCAGATCGGAATTGACTTGGTCGTGAGCGTAAGACACTCGAGTCGAGATGTTCTGGGTGATGCGGTAGGAGAGAGTCACATCAGCAGAAGCGTAACTGTCACTCTTACCATCGACTCCCGAACCGCCACCAATGAAGTTACCCATCTGGTAGAGACCGTTGATCGATCCCACAAACTTCGGGGTGAAGCTGTGCGAGAGACCGATACGAGCAGAGGTGGCGCTGCTGCCGCGGATCGGATCCGAGAACAAACCGCCGCCCACGGCACCCAACACACCCACATCGGTCGCCGTCAACTGATGACGCACACCCGCGGTCAGCGAAGAACCGGGCAAAAAGCCATAGGACACCTGACCGTCAACATAGGGCGAAACGCCGTCGCGGCTCTTGATGCCTGCCACATCGGCGAAGTCGTTGTACTGGATACCACCGCGGAGTGAAGCAGTGAGGTTAGCCGCGAAGTCGTGATCGATGGTCGCCGCTACGAAGTGCGAATTGACATCACGAACGAATCCGACGTTGCTTCCGGTTCCATCATAGTCGGTGATTCCGTACTGATAGAACACACCAACGCTGGTCTTCGGAGCCACCTGGTACCGAACGTTGACCGACGGGAGATACTCGACGCGGTCGAGCGACTGAGCGAAGGCAATGTTTTCGAAACGGAACAGGTTGTTCCGGAAACCAGTCACCGCGCTCCAGTTCTCAGCGAGCTGAGAGGTGAAATCGAAGCCAGCGATGTTGCGGAAGTTTGTTCCCTCAGCGCGGAACAAGATACCTGCGCCACCAGCTCCAGCTCCCAACTGCTGAGGCTCCTGAGCCTGAGCGAAGCTGTCGAAGACGTTGATCTTGAAGCGGGTGTTGAAATTATGACTCAGGCTTGCGTCCACCACGTGGTTGTGGTCGAGAGCCTTAGCGCGGTTTTCGAAATAGCGCAGCAAGTAGTCGTAGCGGAGTCCCAACGTGGTCTGCCCGTCGTTGATTGGGAGGTTCAGGCTGAAGCCCGGGGTCACCTCGAAACCAAAGCTGCTCACCTTGGTCAGGTCGCTGCGAGTGTAGACGTTGTCGTTGTAGAAACCAGAAACGCCAGCCCGAACGGTCCAAGGCTTAGCCCCGCCTTCAGAGGCTTGGAGGGCCGTGGTGACCGCGAGGCTCGCAGCGCCGATAGTAAGGGCGCTCATGCTAGGAATGAAGTTTTTCATGCGAAATCCGTTTTTAGACGGCTCTGTCGTCGTTGGAACGCGGAGCTTGATTACCCTCGGAGTTTTCGAGCTTGGGAGCTGAGTGTCAACCTGATTTCCGGGTTTTTCCGAAAACATTCGCCCCCCGAGTCGACCCAATTTGGCAATCCATCAACAGGGCTTTGGCTGGAATGCAGGAAAGTCGCGGATCAACTGATCCCGATGAGCCACCTGACCCCAAGAGGTAAGTGAGAAAACCTCCACTGGCGCGCCCTCACCTAATCCGAGAGAGAGTCGCTGATTGCCAAACCGCTGGCGGAGACTCGCTTCCCATTGATCGAGTGTTTCCACCGGAGCGATTCCATGCCGACCGACCCAGGGCAACCACTCCCGGATCTGACTTTGGTGGCACCAAGACTGACGGGCGATTTGACCAAAGGTTTCTGAGACATCGACCACCAGGTCTGGGACAGATTGGGGCCCGTCGCCGATGTAGCTATCCCAAGTGTTGATGATCACGGGGGTTCGGATCCATCGCGCCTCGACCTTGCCCTCTTCTGGATAGTCGTCCACGAAGGCATGAGGGACGTTGATCATGTAGGCCACTCGGCGGACGGCGTCGGCCACAGTAATGTGATCGGGGTGAACTCCCGCCCGGGTATCGGCCGGAAGCGGAGGGCAAAAGAGATAATCGGGTTCGAAATCTCGGATGCTTTTCCAAAGTGCAGCCAAGAGATCATTGCTGGGAAGTCGCGCTTCTCCGAAAGGACTGCCATCCGGGCGAGCAAGGCGTTCGAACTCGTACCCTCCGATGGCAGCAGCGGCCGCCTGCTCTTCCAAACGGATGCGAGCCGTTTCTTGCGGGGTTCGCCAGTGGTGGCCTGAACGCCCATCGGTGCAAACAAGGACCTTGGCTCGAAAATTCCCAGCGTGTTTGAGGCGAAACAACTCGAAGGTGCCCGCGGCTACGAATTCGAAATCATCGAAATGGGCGTGGACGCAGAGTATTCGCATGCGGACAAGGGATCACTGCGGGATGGTAGGCGGTGAGGGATTCGAACCCCCGACCCAATGCGTGTAAAGCATTTGCGCTAACCACTGCGCCAACCGCCCCACCGTCCGCAGGTGACGATGTTAACCCGTCCTCGGGCACGGTTTCAATCCGACAATGCAGAAGGATCTAATCCGCCAAATCCAACACTCATCGGTTCTCAAGGTTCTCAAGCAAGGTGTCCGCTCGGTGGAGGGAGATGGACAAGCTCCATCTGAGAAATCCTCGACGAATAAAATCCGAGTCCCTTCTGGTGAACTCCTGTTGGCCGAACCGAGGGCCGAGGCTAACCTCGTGAACCAATGAGCCGGGCATTCCCGAATGGAGAACCTCCGCCGGAGGGCAGCGTTTCACACACCCTCTCTTCCTCCATGCAGGAGTGGTTGGTGCCAACCCTGCCGGATGAGGATTTCCTGCTGCCCCACCCGTCCCTCGGAGCCCAGGCAGACCCTCGCCCGCTCCTAGAATCCCACCGTGATGGCGTGGTCATTGCCTTAGATTGGCCCGTCATCCTTGAGGCCGCTGAACTCACCCGACTGAGCAGACATCGCGACTTGATTGAGCTCGACCGAAATTATCCCGCACGGAGGGCGGGCCAATGGACCGAAGCCTCGTTCCGTGTCGGTCGTCGGCAATTGTCGCGACTCAAGGCCTGTCGCGATCTCCGATTGGTCCAGCGCTACTTGTCCGCCGTTGAGGACGGCCAAGCGCACGCTTGGAACCCGATCGTCTTTGGCGTGGCCCTGGCTGCGTTCAATTTGCCCTACCGCTCCGGATTGCTCCATTACGCCAGCACCTTGCTCAGAGGTTTCGCCGAACGATGCCGCCCGCAAAACGTGCCGATAGCCGACTGGACGGTGTGGATGGATTCACTCGAGGCCCCCCTTCCGGAGGCGGTCCAGCGTCTGCTCCCGTCGGCCTTCACAGCGTTGGAACCCCCCTCTGGGGCCGTCGGAAGCTAAGGATGGTCGAGGAATCCCCTTTCCCGCGAGGCCACTTGAGGCTTTCCTCCGTTCCTCGTTATGCTTAAGGCCGGTATCGTCGGTTTGCCCAATGTGGGCAAGTCCACCCTCTTCAACGCAGTCACCCGCACCCGAAAGGCGCAGGCGGCGAACTACCCGTTCTGCACCATCGATCCCAACGTGGGCATCGTCACCGTGCCGGATGAACGTCTGGGGGTGTTGCAGAAAATCGCCAAGACCAGCGTCGTGATCCCCGCGGCCATCGAATTCGTGGACATCGCTGGATTGGTAAAGGGAGCCAGCGCCGGTGAAGGCTTGGGCAACAAGTTCTTGAGCCACATCCGCGAGGTCGATGCCATCGTGCAAGTGGTCCGCTGCTTCGAGGATGCTGACATCCACCATGTGGCCGGCAGCGTCGACCCGGTCCGGGACATCGAGACCATCACCACCGAGTTGGTTTTGGCCGACATGGAGTCGGTCAACAAGCGCCTCGATAAGGTCGGCAAAGATGCCAAGCGCGGAGACAAAGAGGCCGTGGCTGAACAGTCCGTCCTCAGCAAGCTCAAGCCGCACCTCGACACCGGCAAACCGGCGTTGACCTGCGAGCTCACTCCCGAGGAGCGGGCCCTGTCCAAGAGCTTCTGGCTGATGACCGACAAGCCCACCCTCTTCGCCTGCAATGTGAAGGAAGACGATCTAGCCACCGCGGACACCAATCCTTATGTGGTCAAGGTGCGCGAGTACGCCAAGAACCACCTGAGCTGCGAAGCCACGGTGATCAGTGCTCAAATCGAGAGTGACCTCGTGGATTTGTCAGAAGACGAGGCCAAGGAATTCCTCACCGCTCTCGGCGTCACCGAGTCGGGCGTGGGTTCGCTCATCCGGGCCACCTACCACCTCCTCGGACTCCGCACCTACTTCACGGCGGGCGAGAAGGAAGTCCGAGCCTGGACCATCCATACCGGAGACACCGCACCCAAGGCGGCCGGGGTCATCCACAGCGACTTCGAGCGTGGCTTCATCAAGGCTGAAACCGTCGCCTACAAGGACCTGGTGTCCTGCGGCTCGGTGGCTGCAGCCCGCGACAAGGGTCTCTACCGGATGGAAGGCAAAGAATACGTGGTCGCCGACGGCGACGTGCTCGTCTTCAAGTTCAACGTGTAACGCCTGACTTGAGATTCAGAGGGCCGCACTGGCCCTCGCCAAAAACCGACTCGCTGCAAGGTTCGCCGGTCGGAAGCTCAACCAGCACACAGTACGGCCCGGGGCTAACGGAGAGGCATCGCCTCCCCACCGCCACCGGGCCGTTTTATTTGGAATGGGTGTCTTGCTGAGATCGGGCCTCTTTAGACGCGTGCGACCCAACCCCCATGCTCTCCGAACGGATCAGGCGCCGACCACCCTGGAGAGCAGCATGTTCATGCGCTGAAGCATGGCACGCGGGTCTTCGAGACGACCCGACGCCAGCCGGGCTTGGTCGTTCAACTGCTCGGCCACTAGGCCTGCGAGAGCGGCATCCTTTTGGCGCAACTCATTCAGCTTCACGATGACCGGATGCCTCGGATTGATCTCCAGGTCCGGCGCGGCTTCATCACCAGTCATGGCTTCCCGGCCCATGGACTTGAGGGTACGACGCATGCTGGAGGTCATGTACTTGTCGCTGTCGAGGGCCACCACCGGGCTGTCCACCAGACGCTTGGAAGCACGCACCTCATGCACCGACTCGCCCAAGGTGAGTTTGAGCCAGCCAGACAATGCCGTCGCCTCGTCTTCCGAGAGAGAGCCCTCCTTGGAAGCGTCCTCCACATCCAACTCGGCCTTCTCGGCGGTCATGATGGTCTTGGACTCGAACTCGCGCAGGCGATCCATCACGAACTCGTCGATCGGATCGTCCACGAACAAGACCTCGAACTTACGGGCGCGGAACACCTCGAAATAGGGGCTCGCCTCAGCGGCGGCCCGGTCCTTGGCCAAGAGGTAGTAGATATCCTTCTGTCCCTCGGGCATGCGCTTCACATAGTCGGCCAGCGACGTCTTCTTGCCAGCCTCGGTGGCCGAGGACTCGTAGCGAATGAGTTTGGCCAGCGCGGCCTGATTCTCCCAGTCGCTCAGTACGCCCTCTTTGAGAAACCGATGGTACTCGGCGTAGAAACCCTCGTAGGCGACAGCATCCTTCTCGGCCTCTTCGGCCAAGTGCTTGAGGAAACGATTAGTCAGCGCCTTGCTCAGCTTGCGCATCAAGTCCGAGTCTTGCATCCGCTCACGGGAGACGTTGAGCGGCAAGTCCTCGCTATCGACCACACCGCGAACAAACCGCAACCACTCCGGGAGAAGCCCCTTCGGCTTGGAATCGATCAGTACCTTGCGGCAATACAGGTGAACCTCGGACTCTTGACGCACCATTCCCGGCATTTCGAGACAGCGCGAGGGCACGAAGAGCAACGCCTGGATGGCGATGGGTGCATCGGCCGTGAAGTGCAGGCGGTACTTGGGCGCCTCGTTATCGTGGGCCAGATACTCGTAGAACTCCTTGTATTCTTCTTCCTTCACCTCGTTCTTCGAACGGGCCCAGATGGCCTGCACCGTATTGACTCGTTTGCCGTCCAATTCGAGCGGGAAGGCCACGAAGTTGGAGTACCGCTTAACGATGCGTTCCAGATTGCCGGCTTGCGCGAACTCCTTGGCTTCGTCCTTGAGGCTGAGGGTGATCTGAGTACCCGGGGTGGCGTCCGGAGCCGACTCGAGCGTGTAGCCATTGCCACCCTCACTGGTCCATTTCCAACCCTCGGAGCCGGCCGCTTGAGAGCGGGTCACCACCGTCACCTGCTTGGCCACCATGAAGGCGGAATAGAAGCCGACACCGAATTGGCCGATGAGCCGGGTGTCCGGCTTCTGCTGCTCGGCCAACGCCTTGAGAAAGGACTTGGTGCCGGAATGCGCAATAGTTCCCAGATTTTGGACCAATTCATCCCGATTCATGCCAATGCCCGTATCGGCGATGGTCAGTGTCGACTCCGCCTCATTGGCGGTGATGGATATGGAGGGGTCACTGACGCCCGTGGGTGACTGCCCACTGGCCTGAAGGAAGCGAAGTTTCTCGCAGGCGTCGGCGGCGTTCGAAACCAACTCCCGCACGAAGACCTCGCGGTCCGTGTACAAGGAGTGGATGACGATGCTCAGCAGTTGCTGAATTTCGGCTTGGAAGGAGTGCTGTTCGGGCTGACTGATAGGTTGACTCATGGTGTGTTGAAAAAACAAAGATCCAGACCGTCATTGGCCAAGGCCACGCTTCGGCGAACCGCAAGCGGGCGCTAATTTTACTCGCTCAATCCAAGGCCGTGTCAAGAAGGGGACCGCTCGGACAACGGTACTCCCGAATCCGAGTTTGGCGGCCGGTCAATCCCTCAAGGACTCACCAGACGCGGGCCCAAATCACCTTCAGGTAGCGGCTTTCCGGACAATTGGACATCACCGGATGGTCTTCGCCCGGTCCCGTGCGGTCGATGATCTGGAGACGGCGGCGAGTCCGGATCGACATTCGGATGACGATATCCTCGAATTCCTCGGCCGAGATCATTCCCGAGCAAGAGCAGGTAACCAACAAGCCACCGGGACGGGTCATCACCATTCCGAGTCCATTGAGATCTTCGTAGCGCTGCCGCCCCTCGGCCGCATCTTCATCATCCCGGCTGTGGATGAGCTTGGGCGGATCTAGGATCACCACATCCCATTGTTCCCCGTTGTCCCGCATCTGGCGGGCATAACTGAACGCATCACAGTCCACCCAACTGACCCGGACCTGATTGAGATTCGCGTTGCGCTTGGACATGGCGATGGCTGCCTCGTCCAGATCTACCCCAGTCGCCTCGGCGGCCTGCCCCAGCAACATCGCCGAAATGGAGAAACCTCCAGAATAGCAGCACAAATCCAACACCCGCTTGTCACGGGTATAGCGGGAAAGCTTCAGACGGTTGTCGCGCTGATCACAAAAGAACCCGGTCTTGTGCCCTTCCTTGAAATCCACCTCATAGCGGATGCCGTGCTCCCGAATCTTCACCGCCCGAACCGGATCCGATTTTATTGTTGTCGGGGAGATGCCCTCGTTGCGCGCCACGGTGTCGTCCACTTCGAAGACGACCCGCTGGGTTCCCAGACGCGCATGCATCCGGGGAATCCAGGAGGCCAACCGCTGAGCGATGCCTAGGCTGTGAACCTGGATACTCAGAACATCGGCAAATTTGTCGACCACCAGACCACTAAGACCATCGGCATCAGAGTGCACTACCCGGAACGCGTCGCTCACCTCTGGCAGGCGCAGGAAATCGATCCGGTGGTCCATGGCCCGGTCGAGCAAATCTCCCAAAACCGACTCCTCGACAAAGGATTCTCCCCAATGGAAAAGCCGCAACGGCACCTTCGCACGCGGATGCCACAAGCCATTGCCACTGGGCGAACCCGACTTGTCGTACACATGGACCCAGTCACCCGGCTTCGCGCCAGAGGAGGCATCCCGGATCATGGCCGGGTACACCACCGGTTGTTGAGAGTGGTATTTCAACCAGACCCAGGGTGTCTTCCAATGCGTCGTATCCGCCTGTGGCAGCGCCGGCGAACTGGAGCGCGGACTGGAGCGCGGGCCAAAACTCGGGCCGGAAGAAGGAGGACCATCATAAGGTCTCCGGGGCCGGAACTGGGGACGATCAAAGGACGCCATGTGGCATCGTTGATACGACCAAAACGCCTCTGAGCCAAGCACCGTCCCCAACATCGCCCCCAAAGGCAGCCATCCAAGCACCTGCTTTCCTAAAGACTCGCACCCACCCCCAGCGGCAGCGAGACCGGACCGGAGCGAGCATTGGAAGCGATCAAACCCTCCCCTCGCGCACAGCGCGAAAGCTCCTCCTCCCCCGAGCTTCCCTGCAAGCACAGGACCGATCCCGCGGAGCCCAAAACGTACAGCGGAGCGGGAACGGTCCGCAGCGAGCCTTGGAGGCGAACAGCAAATCTCCCCAAGCGCGCAGCGCGAAAGCTCCTCCTCCCTAGAGCCTACTCAGCGAGCGTAGGACCGTTCCCGCGGAGCGACGAGAGTCGCCTTCGGCGCGCCGCCCAGTATACTTATCGCCGTGACCAACTCGGTTCAGCGAAGACAACGAATATTGGTAGGCATGAGTGGTGGCGTCGATTCCTCGGCCGCGGCGGCCTTGCTTCAGGAGCAAGGATTCGAAGTCGTGGGGGTCACCCTCAAGCTGTGGCCGCAAGACTGCGTCAACCGAGCCGAGGACAAATGCTGCGGACCCCAGGCGGTCATGGACGCCCGCAGCGTCAGCGCCAGCCTGGGCATCCCCTACTACCTCATCGACGAATCGGCCGAATTCCAAAAACGCGTCATCGGCTACTTCGCCGAAGAATACCGAGCCGGACGGACGCCGAACCCCTGCGTGATGTGCAACCAGCACCTCAAGTTTGGAACTCTCCTCGACCGAGCCCGACAACTGGGCTGCGACCTCGTTGCCACCGGGCACTTCGCCCGCGTCGAACACACCGCCGAAGGACGATCCCTCTTGCTCCGCGGCCGCGACCCTCGCAAAGACCAAAGCTACTTCCTCTTCTCACTCCGCCAACACCAACTGTCCCGTGTGCTCTTCCCTCTCGGCGAAAAAACCAAAGCCGACACCCGCGACGTGGCCCGCGAATGCGGACTGCGCACCGCCGACAAGGAAGAGTCGATGGAGATCTGCTTCGTGCCCGACAACAACTACGGACGATTCCTCGAACAGTCGAAACTCGTGGAGCGCCACACCGGCGAGATCGTGGACACCCAGGGCCAGGTACTCGGACACCACGACGGCATCGAATTCTACACCATCGGCCAGCGCAAAGGTCTCGGCATTTCCTCCCCAAATCCGCTGTACGTCCTCGAATTAGACCCGGCGAATAATCGAGTCATCGTCGGCGACGAGTCGCAGCTGAGCCGCTCCGAATTCACCGTCGACCACTGCAATTGGATCCCCTGGGATCAACCGCCTGAATCCTTCGAGTGCGTCGCTAAGATCCGGTACAACCATCCCGGCGCGGCCGCCACAGTCGAACCGGGAGGACCCCAAGGAACCGCCACGGTCCGCCTCCACGCACCCGCCCGGGCCGTGACCCCCGGACAAGCCTGCGTCTTCTATGACGGAGACCGGGTGCTGGGCGGTGGCTGGATCCGCCGAGATCCCCTCGTTCACAGCGCCGTTACTGAGCGGACCCGATAGAACGCATTCCCGACGGAGAGTGCGGGTCCACGGAATTCACGGACCTCCAGACGACCCGAGACCGGGGTCCAGACCGAGGCATCCAGCGCATCGGCCCGCTCCACCACGAACTGCTGGGCTTGCCGGCGTTCGCCGGTCAACCCATCACGGATCTTGGCCACTGAACCATCCCAGGCGATCACCACCTCGCCTCCGTCCCGGCGAATCGAACGAATCTTGGGCACCGGCTGATAGGCAATCACCCCTCGAAGCGGGAAGCCCAGAGTGCCTGGCAACCACGGCGCGGCCGTCCACGGCGAGAGCATTTGATCACCACTGGCCCAACTGGTGCGATAGCGCACATATTCGGTGCCGTCGTTGTCGATCCAATAGCCATAGGCCAGCATCCCATGGATCTCCGGATTCACACCACCGACACCAGCCACCGTCCGAGAAAACTCTCCCGAAGGTTGCATAAAGAGCAGCACCGGACGACCCGCGCGGATCTCCGCCTTGAGGTCTAAATAAGTGAAACCGCGCCCCCCGGAGACCGTTGGATTGAAATCGGTCAATTGGCAGAAACTGGCCGCATCACCTCCCCGATATCGCGTCCAAGACACCAACCCGGAAGGAATATCCGAACCGGCCGGAATGGTTGGCTCCTGACCCAGACGCACCCAACGGCGATCGCCCCCCTTGCTCCAATACACATAGGAGAACCCATCGATATTGCCCCGGCACTCGCCCCCCAAATCCGCCCACTTGTTCTGACTGAGCCCAATAAAATCTCCGATGCAATCCGGCGCGTGTTCCTTACGACCCGCCGTAATGTAGGGATCGGTAAAGACACTCTCGTACGCGAAGTAATAATCATCCTCATGACCCGGCTGATTGGCCGGTCGGCCATCGCGGCCCGCCTTCGAAGCCCACAGAGAAAAAACACCCTGATTACCTTGGCTCGAACGGCTATTGAGCGGCGCAACCCCGCCCCCGGTTGGCCCGGTGTAAAAGTCCGGAAACCCGTTACGGTCCCAAAAACCCATCAAATTGCCGGTGGCAGTCCCGAAACATCCCACATGCCACTCATAATCGGGAACATCATCGATACGGATGTCCTCCAATTGAGCCTGCACCTGAATCGCCGCCAGCCCTCCTGCAAGACCTAGGATCCAGCCGCCCACTCTTCCAAGACCCCGGGACTCACAATGCATCCAGTCACCTTCGCTCCCCGGACACCGCTGTCCAGCCTATCTCATCCACCGCTGCCCTCTGAAGATTCTCGCCAGGCCACTCAATGCCCCCAAGCAGCAACAGACCCGTTCCCGCGGCCCAAACCGTCCAGCGGAGCGGGAACGGTCCGGAGCGAGCCTTGGAGGCGAACAGCAAATCCCCCATAGCGCACAGCGCGAAAGCTCTTCCTTCCTAGAGCCTACTCAGCGAGCGCAGGACCGTTCCCGCGGCCCAAACCGTCCAGCGGAGCGGGAATGGTCCGCAGCGAGCCTTGGAGGCGAACAGCAAATCCCCAAAAGCGCACAGCCCGAAAGCTCCTCCTTCCTAGAGCCTACTCAGCGAGCGCAGGACCGTTCCCGCGGAGCCCATTGAAGGACATCAATATAGTATGCAGTGTCCCCTTTTGTGTAAATAGGTGGGACCGACCCCCAGGCGATTCGAGCGGAGCGGTGTCGGGCCGGAGCGAGCCTTGGAGGCGAACACCCCAACCCCTCGCGCACAGCGCGAAAGCTCTTCCTCCTCAGAGCCTACTCAGCGAGCGGAGGCCCGATGCCGCGCAGCCCTGATACCGCGGAGCCCACCAAAAACCGTAGCGGAGCGGGAACGGTCCGGAGCGAGCCTTGGAGGCGAACAGCAAATCCCCCATAGCGCACAGCGCGAAAGCTCTTCCTTCCCCAGAGCCTACTCAGCAAGCGCAGGACCGTTCCCGCGGAGCATCAGCATGCTTGCACAAGCACACCGCCGACCGTTGACTCCCCGGGCGCCTTTCCGGATCGGCGCGTCACTGTGAAGTCCCACCCGCCTGGAAAAACAGGCTACTTTGTGCTCGAAGGCACCAACGCCTTCGCCGCCTCCTATTATTTCAACTACCTCATGTTCCTGCTCCAACAGGATCACGGGTTTTCCAACCTCAACAACCTAACTCTGGGCGCGGTCCACGGGTTCCTCTACGTCGGTGCCTCCTGGTTCGCCGGACGCTTCGGCCAACGCCATGGATACTTCACGAGCCTGCGCATCGGCTTCGGTGGCATGGGAGCAGGAGTCGCTCTAGGCTGGTTGTTTCCTGGAACAGCCGGGCAAGTCGCAGCCCTGCTCGTCTGGACCCTCGCCATGTGCTTCACCTGGCCCATGCTGGAGGCCCTGGCTTCCGAGCGTGAACCCAGCGATCGCCTTCCCCACCGCATCGGCCTTTACAACGTCATCTGGGCCGCAACGGCCGGGCTCGCCTACTTTTTAGGCGGCACCCTCTTCCAGCATCTCGGAAAAACCAGCCTCTACTGGCTCCCCCTCCTCATCCACACTTTGCAGTGGATCAGCCTCGGATGGCTGGAACGTCGCCATGCCCAGAACACATCCATCGAAACCCCCTCATCACCCTCGGCCCACATCGTGGATACCGGCCTCAAACGGGAAGCCCGAGTCACCCAAGTTTTCCAGAAACTGGCATGGATGGGCAACCCCTTCGCCTACATGGCCATGAACACCGTCATCGCCGTCGTCCCCAGCATCGCCGAGCACGCAGGCCTAGGCATCGAAGAGGCAGGCCGGTTGATGTCGGCATGGTTCATCGTCCGTACTCTCACCTTTGCCGTCCTCTGGGCATGGCACGGTTGGCACTACCGCGTCGGATGGTTTCTCGGATCCTTCCTCCTGCTCATTCTCGGGTTCATCGCCGTCATGACCACCCATCAAATTTGGGTACTCATCCTGGCCCAGATCGCCTTCGGATGGGGCACCGGCCTGATCTACTATTCCTCCCTGTTTTACGCGATGAACGGCAGCGATACCCATGGTGAACACGGAGGGATTCACGAAGCCTTCATCGGTATCGGCATTGGCTCTGGCCCGGCCATCAGCGCCTTAACCCTTTGGATTTCCGGCGCAGCCATGGCACCGGCCGTGGCCGTGGGAATGACCCTGGTCGGCGGATGGACCTGGTGCTGGAGAGTGAGCCGAGGAACACAGCCCACCCCGGCCCAACGTTGACCCGGAGCTGGAATCAGCCATGGTCCCACAGACTAGGCCTTAGGTCCGTCGGAACGCTCTTTCCAGTAACGCCACGTCTTCTCTGTGGTCTTTCCATTCAAGTTCATGATCTCCCACACCACCTCGAAAACCAAAAACGGCTTCACGCTGATCGAACTCCTCGTGGTGGTGGCCATCATCGGAATCCTCACCAGCATGCTGCTGCCGTCTCTGGCCGCGGCCAAGGGCTCCGCCCAGCGGATCGCCTGCCTCAACCACGAAAAACAACTCGCTCTGGCCCTTCACATGTATGCCGGAGACCACACCGGCCGATTCCCACCTCGCCTCCTGACCAACCGCTGGTGCACCACGCTGCGCCCCTACTATCTAGATCTCAAGATCCTCAAGTGCCCCGTCGATTCCGGCGCCAAAGGCAGCACCAACATCCCCGGAGTGGGCGATCGTGTCGCCGAGTACGCCCCCCGAACTTACCTCATCAACGGCTTCAACGACTTCTACCGCCGCCGAGTCGGAGCCTCTCAGATGCCCGAGTTCCGCACACAAGGCAATGGCGAGGTTGTCATCGGCGAGAATGATATCCCCGAGCCTTCACAAACCATCTGCTTCGGTGAACGCGACTCCAGCCGGGTTGTCCACTTCCACATGGATTTCGACGCCCTCGATGACTTGAGCGCCCTCCACCAGAACCGTCACGGCACCTCCATCAAGACGGGTCGCGGCGGTGGCTCCAACTTTGCCATGGTCGATGGCCACGTCGAGTTCCTCCGGTACGGACGATCGTTCAACCCCATCAACCTTTGGGCCGTCACCCCCGAAGATCGCAACATCGGCGTCTCGCTGCCCTGAGCCCCAACCGCCGATGAACCCCAACCGCCGCACCTGGAACCTCCTGGCCCTCACCCTCTTTTTGAGCGGGGCCTACGTCTTCGCCTTCACCGACTGGCTGGATCCGCAACCTATCGAGATTGCTTCCCAAATCCGACCGGTCATTCAACCTCCGCGCTTCGGCCGGCGCGGACCCAAAGCCAACCCGCAGTCCCCTGACAAACCGACCGAAACCAGCCCGGCCAGCAGCGTGGCCCGCGTCACCTTCAGTCTGGATGGCCGCTATCGCCTGAGCTCCGTGCGCGTCTTTGTCCTGAATGCCCAAGGCGAACCTGCTAAGAAAATATGGGACCTCACCGGCAAAAGCCGCGAACTCAACTCCCTGATGTACGGCATGAATCCCGCAGGCATGTCCCCGGCCGAGGGCTCCGACGCAGCCGCACCGCTAGAGGCAGAACTCACCTATCTCTTGGAGATCCGGGCCGGTCGACGCACCGGTTCCCACCGTTTCAAGACGCTTCCCCTGACTCCCAGCGACAACTAGCACCTCCACCCCTGAACGGCGTGCAGCGAGACGCACTTTCTCGGGCACAGGGTCAGTCATATTCCCTGCCAACGCCGGACCCACCCGTGAGGCGCCCGACAACGCATCCCTCACCCCACTTCAAACTTCCTAGTCCAGCGCATGCCTCCCGGCTTGTCGTCGAATGCCGGGTCGGTAGAGTTCGTCCCATAGCCCGTCATATTCAACGCACCTGAACCATGTCCTCTCCCCAAAAAAACTCCCCACCGAATGCCGGCTCCTCCCGGCGCGAATTCCTAAAGCGAACGGCCGCAGCGGGCGGCATCGCTGGCATTCTCGCCAACCAACCCGCCGCCGGCGCCAACACCCTCACCAAGCTCGCCGCTCCCTATGCGGGCCGGGTCATCGGTGCCAATGACAAGATCGTCCTCGGTTTTGTGGGCGTCGGTGGTCAGGGCGGCGGAGCTCATGTCGCCCAAAACCTCGAACACTATCAGGAAAACAACGTGGCTCTGGCCGCAGTTTGCGACATTTCCAAGCACCGCGTCGACGACCACGTCGCCAAGATCGAGAAGAAGACCAACGTCAAGCCCGAGGGCTACGAAGACTTCCGCCGGCTCCTAGAACGCAAAGACATCGACGTGGTATTCTGCGCCACCGTCGACCACTGGCACACCAAGGTCAGCTGTGAGGCCATGGATGCCGGCAAGCATGTCTATGTCGAGAAACCGATGACCCGCTACCTCAGCGAAGCCTTCGAAATCTACGACGCCTGCAAGCGCACCGGTAAACTGCTCCAGGTCGGTTCACAAGGATGCTCCGACCGCAAGTGGCACAAGGCCGCCGAGTGGATCCGCGCGGGCAAAATCGGCCCCATCGTCATGAGCCAGGGCAGCTACATGCGCAATAATCCGCACGGCGAGTGGAACTACACCATCGCCCCGTGGGCCAAGCCCGAAGACATCAACTGGAAGATGTGGCTCGGCGAGCAAATCAAGACCGGCCACAGCTTCGACCCCGACCACTATTTCCGCTGGCGCAAGTATTACCCGTACTGCTCCGGCCTGTTGGGTGACTTGTTCCCTCACAAGCTGCACCCGTACATGCTCGCCACCGGCAATCCGGAGTTCCCCGTGCGTGTCGCTGCCGTTGGCAGCAAGGCCTTCAAGACCGACCTGAACCAAGTGGGCCGCAAGCCCGAGCAGGCCACCCAATACGTCCGTGACGTCGAAGAGATCATCCAGCTCGTCGCCGAATTCCCCAGCGGCTACGTGATGCACGTCACCTCGAGCTCGGTCAACGAAGTCGGCTCCTCCGAGATGATCCGCGGCCACAAGGCCACGCTCACCATGGGTGGCAACAAGGTTCAATTGAACCCCGAACGCCCGTTCGCAGAAGACATCGAACCGGAGACCAGCGAAGCATTCCCCGGTGAGAGCGTCGCGGCCCACCACAAGAACTTCTACGAGTCCATCCGCGCCAACAAGCAGCCCAACGCCGGTATCGACCTGGCCACCAAGGTTCAGACCGTCATCTCGCTGGCCGAGATGTCCGACCGCTTGGGCGTCATGTGCTACTTCGATGCCAAGAGCCGCAAGGTGACCGACAAGTCCGGAAAGGAAATCTCCCAGCTGACCTACGGCTGGGACAAGAATTCCTGAACGATTTCAATCACGGCGGTCCTGCCCTTCAAGGCGGGACCGCCATTTTTGTTTTCCGACACAGCCCACCCCCGCGTCGAGGCGGTAGCGGGACCGGGCTGGAGCGAGCCTTGGAGGCGAACAGCAAATCCCCACCAGCGTGAAGCGCGAAAGCTCTTCCTCCCTAGAGCCTACTCAGCGAGCGTAGGACCGTTTCCGCGGC
>Ga0209596_1002119_pt1 | contig 16529 bp, 25 predicted proteins | sample M_130807_MF_Meta_FD_187314 | JGI IMG/M metagenome (GOLD analysis project Ga0209596, IMG submission 187314) | Freshwater microbial communities from Lake Montjoie, Canada to study carbon cycling - M_130807_MF_MetaG (SPAdes) (version 2) | ecosystem: Environmental > Aquatic > Freshwater > Lake... | reverse complement strand
CGTTCCTATCCCTCCCCAATCACGCTCACAACGGTCCCAGTCGGTCCATTCCAGGGCCAGAATTAAATCGGAGTGAATAATATGGATAACGAAGTAATACCGATTCAAGCGGGGGCTAAAAAGAATAAGCCTTTAATGGGAGCTACGAAGCCTCGAATAATGACCCCGGCGTTAAAAGGAAATTCCTACGGCGAAGCCTTCTCGGAATTCTGTAAAAAATGCGGTTATGAACTTATGCCCTGGCAGCGGTACGTGGCAGAAGATTTTTTGACTGTAGACGAAGCCGGTAATTTTGTTAGAAAGACCGTGGCCGTTTTAGTAGCTCGACAGAACGGCAAATCCTGGTTAGCGTCGTTTCGCATCCTTTTCGGTTTATTCGAGTTAGGAGAAAAAAGCGTCGTAGCTATGTCCTCTAATAGGTCTATGGCTCTAACTACTTTTAGGCAGGTCGTATCGATTATCGAAGCTAACGAATTCCTACGATCACAAGTTAAATTAAATAGAGGCGTCGTAGGACGGTTCGCTAACGGGCAGGAATCCATAGAATTAAAAAGCGGCGGTAAATATCAGGTAGTAGCAGCTACTCGCGACGGCGCACGCGGATTAACGGCGGACTTGCTTTTTATCGACGAATTGCGGGAAATTTCCGAGGAAGCTATGAAGGCTGCTAAACCTACGACTCGCGCTCGCCCTAATTCGCAAAGTCTATTTACGTCCAACGCTGGTGATGCGTTTTCGACGGTTCTCAACGATTTACGCGAGCGCGCGCTCTCTTATCCGGCAAAGTCCCTCGGATGGTACGAATACAGCGCACCGCAACATGCGAAGGTTACGGACCGAAAAGCCTGGGCTATGGCAAACCCGGCTTTGGGAATCACTATTACCGAAGACGTACTAGCTGAGGCCGTTTCTACGGATACTATCGAAACCATAAAGACAGAAATGCTCTGTAGCTGGGTTTCTAGTCTTTCTAGTCCCTGGCCTGTCGGAGCTTTCGAAGAATGTAACGATAAAACTCTTGCTATGGGTCCGGGTCCTCTTACTTACTTCGCTTTCGATAAAGCTCAGAATAACCGGTCCGCAACTCTCGTAGCTGGACAGGTCTTACCGGACGGACGAATAGGCGTAGGAATTTTAGAACAATGGCGGAGCGAAATAGCGGTAGACGATTTAAAGATAGCCGCAGGAATTAAAGCCTGGGCGGATAAATACTCACCCCGTGTGGTTTTATTTGACCACTACGCCACGCAGTCTATAGCTCAGCGTTTGTCAGTAAGCGGCGTTATGGTCGAGGACATTTCAGGCCAACAGTTTTACCAGGCTTGCGGTGATCTTCTAGATGCGATAGTCGCAAAACGTCTTGTCCACAGCGGCCAACCCGAGCTAGTCGAATCTATGAATAACTGCGCTTCTAAAACCAACGAAGGTAGTTTTCGCATAATTCGCAGACAGTCCGCCGGATGTATCGCGGCGGCAATTTCGCTTGCGATGTTAGTCCATAAAATGAGCGAACCGCAGAGCATCCCGCAGATTATGGCAGTTTGACGCGCCGACATATTTTAAAAATCCGTTATGTCCGATATGCCTGCTATAGGGCTATTATCCGTTTATGGGACTTTTACAGCGTTTAAAATTAGTAGATGAAACCGTAACGCCGTCCCCTAAAATTTCCGCGCAGTACGGGCCTCCGGTAATGGATGCGACCTACGGAGTTAATTATTGGAATAATGGAAGTACTTACGGTTATAACGATGTAGCCATAGATTTAAACTCTGCGTTACAGGTTCCCAGCGTTGCAAAATGTAGAAATTTAATTTGCGGAATTGTCGCCGGAATTCCTTTAGAGCTTTATAAAAAATCGACCGGAGAAGAATTAGGCTCTCCAGTATGGTTAGAACAACCAGACTATCGCCAACCGCGTTCGGTGACAATTAGTTACACAGTTCAATCTTTGTTATTTTATCAAGTCGCGTATTGGGAAGTAACGGACGTCTACGCTTTGGACGGAAGACCTTCTCGATTCGCATGGGTACAGAATGACCGCGTAACAGTTAAATTAAATAAATATAACACCGAAGTCGATTACTACATGGTAAATAATGAACGGCGTCCAGATAACGGTGTCGGTAGCATTGTCACATTTCAGAGCCTTAATCCGGGTGTCTTAGTATCCGGCGCACGAACAATTCGCGCTGCGCTGGATATTGAGCGCGCTGCTTCCGTCGCAGCGGCCACCCCTATTCCTTCGGGACATATTAAAAACTCTGGTGCCGATTTACCGGAACCAGTAGTCCAGGGATTATTAGCTTCATGGAAAGCGGCTAGAGCTTCGCGTTCCACAGCTTATTTGACTTCAACTTTAGATTATATTCCTACGCAGTTTTCTCCTAAAGATATGATGTACACGGACGCGATTCAATCGGCATCTACACAAATTGCACGTTTAATGAATGTGCCAGCGTACATGTTGAGCGCAGACGCCAACGCAAGCATGACGTATCAAAATATCTTAGACGCACGTAAAGAATTTTTTGCGTATACGTTAGCGCCTTTTGTATGCGCAATTGAAGACCGTTTATCTATGAACGATATAACCGCTAATGGAAATATGGTGCGCTTTGCGGTAGACGAAACGTTCCTTCGCGTAGATGCGACGGAAAGATTAGCGACTATAGAAAAATTATTATCGCTAAATTTAATTACGTTAGACCAAGCAAAAGAAATGGAAGATTTATCACCGATGGGAGATGCTTCGTGAGATTAGAATTTAGTAGCTCTATAGAGTCGTCCGATACGGAACGGCGAGTGATCGCTGGAGTTGTAGTTCCGTTTAATCAAATCGGAAATACTTCGGCAGGGCCAGTAATGTTTGCGCCCGGTTCGATAGCGATTCATGAAACCGCAAAGGTGAAGTTATTACACTCACACCAAGCCAACGCGATACTCGGACGGGCGCAATCTTTTAAAACTACTCCAGAGGCTATTTATGGAAGTTTTAAAATTAGTAATTCGACAGCCGGGCAGGATGCTTTAGTAATGGCGTCCGAAGATTTAATTTCTGGTTTGTCTATTGGAGTAGATGTAACTTCGTCAGAACCTAAAGACGGTTATTTATTAGTTAAAGCTGCAAAAATGGTAGAAGTGAGTCTTGTAGAAAATCCGGCATTTACAGCCGCGCAAGTAACGAGAGTTGCCGCTAGCGAAAGCGAAACGGTAGAAGTACCAAACCCAACACCAACAGAAACAGAAAGTGAGGCTATCGTGGAGAATACTCCCGCTGCCGTTACACCTGAGGTGGAAGCTGCTCCAGTAGTAGAAGCCTCACGACCAATTATCAAACCCGCTTGGGATGATAGCCAAAGAGTACGACATGGCATCACTTCGGCTGGCGCTTACACTATGCACAAAATCAAAGCTCAACTAGGTAATGAAGAATCAAAGCTCTGGGTAACTGCGGCCGATGATTTTTCTTCTGCCGGCTTAGGTTTTACACCAACTCAATATCTTCGCGACATTGTTACGACTTCTAATTTTGGTCGTCCTGCGGTGGATGCGGTTTCAAAACAAGCATTACCAGCTAGCGGAATGACAATAAATCGGCCAAAATTCACCACTTACCCAGTTTCGACCGTAGAAGCCGAAGGCGGTGCGGTTCAAAATACTGATGCCGTTTCCGAGTATTTGACGTCCACAGTTTCAAAATATAGTGGAATGCAAACTTTGTCAATTGAATTGCTCGAAAGGTCCGACCCTGGATTTTATGATGCGATTACTCAACAATTGCAATTGTCATATTTGAAAGTCACAGACGCTGCCGTGATTACGGCTTTAAATTCCGGAACTGTCGGAACTAAAGATTACGCAGCTACTTCGGCCGGAATTATAGACTTTATTTCTACCGAAGCTCCGCTTGCTTATTCTGCGTCTTCATTCTTCGCAACTAACTATCTCTGTGGCACAAGCCAGTGGAGTTTGTTAATCGGCGCAGTGGATTCCACAGGCCGCCCAATTTATTCGGCTTCCCAGCCTATGAACGCAGCCGGTCAATCTAACGTTTCCTCAATTAAGGGCAACGTACTTGGCCTCGATTTGTTTGTGGATAAAAACGCAGTCGCTACGACTATCGATAACTCCTCTTACATTATCGCGCCAGAAGCTCTAACCGTGTTTGAATCTCCTACCGCTTACATGAGCGTCAATGTGGTTTCAAATCTACAAGTCCAAGTGGCCATCTATGGTTACATGGCAACAATGTTGAATATCGCCGGCGGAATCCGTCGCTTCAACGTCGCATAGTTAAACCCTAAGTCGGCTTACGGGGTTCAGAGGCCCTGGCCCCGTAAGTCTTTAGAGAGGATATAAAGTGGCAGCTACTTTTGTTACCGTGAGTGAGCTTCGTGCTGACCTTGGAATTGGCACTTTATATTCGGATGCTGTGATCGATGAAGTTTGTCAGACAGCGCAGGATTTGATTTCTCAATTTTTATGGTTTAACACCGCTCCGGTAGTAGCTACTTCTCTTACGTCTAACGTCGCTACGGTAACTATCGCAGCTAGTAATTTATTTGTTACAGGTCAAACCGTCACCATAGCTGGGTCAGGGGTTAGTTATAACGGAACGAGAGTTATTACCGGGATGGGTCCGGCTTCGGTCGGTTCAAATAACTTATTTATAGGCTATCCGTTTAATTATCCGAGGGGCTATCAGTTCTTACAGTTCGCGATTACTGGAACGGACGAAAGCACCCACCTGGTCCAGCCATACGGTTTAATGACAGGACCAGACCATAAAACGCAGAGTTACGCGACTACGCCCGGAGTTCGACAAGCCTCAATGATTTTAGCTGTGTCGATTTGGCAGGCGCGGCAGTCTACGCAGACCGGCGGAATGTCAGTCGATGGTTATAGTCCCAGCCCGTTCAAAATGTCTAATACTTTGATGGCTTCAATCAGAGGATTGGTTGCCCCGTATCTTTCGCCCGCTTCGATGGTGGGCTGACATGACCGTCCCTATTACGACCCTTCGGACTACTTTAGCTACCGCTTTAGCTAATGCGGGAGTCTGGAATACTTTTGCTTTTCCACCAAGTGTTATTCTTGCAAATTCAATAATTATCGTTCCAGCGGACCCGTATTTAACTCCGTCTAATAACGTTCAATTACTTTCGCCGCTAGCTAATTTCAAGGTGCTAATGACGGTTCCCATGCTTGATAACCAGGGCAACTTAAATGGGATAGAAGATACTATCGTGGCAGTTTTTAATAAATTAAATGCGTCCAATATCGTAATGAATGTGGGGACTGTAAGCGCCCCGTCAATTTTATCGGCAGCCTCGGGAGATTTACTCACGGCCGATATTTCTGTGAGCATATTAACTAACTGGTCATAAAGAAAGGTAGACATGAGCGACACTAAAGCAGAGGATTTGGCTTTTCTTATAAAGATAGGCCAGATTAAAGAAACAGAAACTAAGGCTCCAACTAACAAAAAGGATGAGGAATAGACGATGGCAATTTATTTAAATAACAACGTTGGCGTGAAACTTGCCACCGCAGCAGCGCCAACAGTACCTAGCATTGATATTTCAAGTTATGTCACGGCCGTTACTCTTACACAAATTGTTGATGAACTTGAAGTCACAGCGATGGGTGATACCGCACATAAATTTGCGGCTGGATTGCAAGCGGCTACGCTGACTATCGATTTTTTAAATGACTGGGCCGCTAGCCAAGTTATGACTACATTAAACGCCGCTTTTGGAACTACTTTAGCGGTTTCAATGATTACGGTAAAAGGCACATTAGTGTCCGCTACCAATCCTTCTTACCAGTTCTCGATTTTGGTTAATAATTTAACCCCAGTCGGTTCCGGCGGAGTCGCAGACGAAGCAAGCAGCTCGTTGTCCTTTACAGTAAACACAGCAGTTACAGTTTCACCAACCGTATCGTTCTAATTAGGAGCTAATAATGGCACGATTAAAGATAACTAGGGCCTCGGGAGAAGTGATCGTAGGAATCTCTCCCGTTGTCGAAGTGGCATTTGAAAAATACACAGGCAAAGGCATCCATAAGCAATTCAGGGACGAAGAAAAACAGTCGGACATTTATTGGTTGGCACATAACTGTCTTTCTCGGATAGAAGTACTTCCGCCGTTTGGCGATGAATTTCTAAACACTTTAGTTTCTGTAGACGTTCTGGATGACGAAGACCCAAAAGAATAGACCGCAATAGCATGACGTATTTGGTTGCGAGCTTAGCGCTGGAGATGAAAATTTCTCCGGCGCAGGTTCTCGAAATGGATAACCATATGCTAAAAGCGGTTTTACAAGTTTTTTCAGATAGAGCAAAGGAGGCTAGAGTTCGTGCCAGTACTAATAGACGGTTACGATGATTTACTAAAAAGCCTAAAAAACTTTGCTCCAGCGATGAAAAAAGATTTAGATAAACGGATAGCCGGAGTAATGCTCCCGCTACGAGATAAAGCGCGGGGTTATGCTCCGAGCGCTTTTCCTCGCGAATTACATAATTGGAACGATATAGGACAGACCCGTTCGAGGGGCGGGTCTTTTCCTCTTTACGATAGACAGACCGTCCAGGATGGAATCGTTTACAGAAAAGGCGCAGATAAGAAAAACAAGTACGGATTTAGCGCTTTTAGTTATGTTGCTAATACTTCTCGACCTGGAGCAATTTACGAACAAGCAGGTATAACGAATCCGCAAGGCAGAAAGCAATCGCATGAAATTATGATAGATAAACGATTTAGCCGCCGAATGATTCAGGTAAAAAGTACTAAAGATTCTCAGAGTCGAAACCCGGGAGCTGCCGAGCATTTTATGAGGGAAATAAATAAGACCGGGACTTTAAAGGGTTCGGGTAAACAGGCGGGACGTTTAATCTTTAAAGCCTGGGATGAAGACCAGGGTAAAGCTCAGGATGCGATTATTTACGCAATTCAGGAAACTTGTTATAAATTTAATCAGAATTATCTCGTAATGGGTAATTATGCTCTGGCGGCTGCGTAATGGCTTCCCCTAAACTCATAATATCCGCCGGCGTTAAATACGACGGAAAAGGATTAAATAAAGCTCGTAAAGACGTCCATAAATTTGGCCGGGACGTTCGCGGTTTAGGGAAGCTATTCGGAGTAGCTTTAGGTACAGGCGCAATTTTAAACTTTGCTAAAAAGTCTATAGACGCTTTCGCTAAAGAGGAAATAGCCGCGAAGCGACTAGCTGGAGTTCTCGAAAATACCGGGAACGCTATGGCGGTAATGGGAGTCGAAAAATCGCTTCGAGCTATGGAATTATTAACCGGAGAAACTGGGGACCTGCGAGCTTCGTTTACTCAACTTTATACGACTTTAAAAGATGTAACGGCAGCGCAGGGAGCCTTAAATTTAGCGGAGGATATAGCTCAGGCTACGGGTTACGATGTTCTCACAGTTTCGACGGCCTTAGCAAAGGCATACCGAGGGGACATAAAGAGTTTAAAGAGTTTAAATCTGGTTATAGATTCGAACGTTCTGGCGAGTAAAGATAGCCTCGCGATCACCGAAGCGCTCGCTAAAGTGTACGGCGGAGCTGCTGCTAAAAACGCGACAACGTTTTCTGGAAAATTAAAAATACTTAAAAAAGGTTTTGAAGACGCGCAAAAATCAATCGGAAAAGGTTTAGTAGATGGCTTAATGCTCGCTACAAGTTCGGCTAACGTCGAAGAACTACAGAAAAAAATCGTAGATTTTGGCGAAAAAACCGGGACCGCTATCGCTGAATTAGGCGCTATTTTTAACGAAAATTTTCAGTATTTTAAAAATGCCGCCGTCGCTATAGCTTCTATATGGGTCGCAGATAAGATGATGGCGTTTACGGCTATAGCTATAACCGCTCTAGGGCAGATAACTAAAGCTCTTAGGCTTTTTAGAACGACCGCAGCAGGGGCAGCTATAGCGGAAATGGCTTTACTTAACCCCGTCGCTGCTATAGGTTTCGGAGTAGCTTTAGTAGCAGGGATTACCGCAGCTACTACGACGCTAGATAAATTAACTTCGTCCGCTGATAAAGCCGGAACTGCGGTTTCTGGAGTTATGGGAACCGGCGGGACGTCTACCTGGTTTAGAGGACAGCTACAGGCAGCTAAAGAAAAGAAAGCTCTACAGGATAAATTAAAGCTACTAGCCGCAGAAGCTAAAGCTAAAAAGGATATAGCAGCTTTAACTAAAGCCTCCGCTACGTTCGACCTTAGTAAAATTCAGATAGAAGCCGCGTTAAAATATAATATCGACGAAGAAACTCGAATTAGATTAAATTTACAAATGGCGGTTTTAAAAGGTAATTCCGAAGAAGCTGCTCGGTTACAAACTTTATTAACCGAAAATCAAGCAAAGACTGCGGAACTAGCCCGAGTTTTAGCTACGTTACCTAAAGCTAACGACCCGTTCGCGGACTGGCCCGGGATTATCGCTAACCTAAATCGGCTTATGTCTTCGCTAAATATCCCAGGCGGAGCCGCTGCTGCGTTAGCTACTAAAGGTTATACGATAAACGCGCAGGGGACCGGGGTAGTCGATAGCGGGGCAGCTTCGGCAGCAGCGGCGGCTAAATTCGCGGAAGATGCGAGAAAAGCCGCGGAAGATACTGCGAAAATATGGGCAGACGCTAACGCTAAAGCTGAGGAAGAAAGAGTCAGAAAAGCGGCAGCAGACGACGCAGCAGCGGCAGCGGCAGAACTAGACGCAGCGAGAGCCGCAGAATTCGCCGCAGCTCAGGCGGCTAGAGAAGCTCAGGACGCTATGGATGCGTTCGCAGCAGCGCAGGCCGTTATAGACGCAGCTATTCAAGCCATGTATGACAGCTCATTTTTTGGCGCTCCTAACGTATCTACGGGCGGAGAACGAGGCTACGCGCAGGGCGGCGGAGATAATTACTATGTAACAGTAAACGCCGGGGCAGTAGGTTCCGAACAGTTCCTAGCTAATACGATAACTAACGTTCTTTATAATAATAATAGAAACGGAACGAGTACTAATTACGCCGGCTCGATAGACCAATGACAGTCCCTACAGTCCAGGCATTTATAAATTTTAGTACCGGACCATCCTTTGCACAGTCAATGATTCTTGATTCTGGCATATTAGGAACTAACGTTCTAGCGGATGCCGCTGCGGTGATCGTAGATGTGTCGAATCAGATAAATAGCATTTCGATACAGCGCGGAAGAAATGCTCAGGCTGACCAGTTTCAGGCCGGGACTTTATCGCTGCGAATTATTGACCAAAACGGTGACTTCAATCCACAAAATGTGAGCGGACCTTTTTATAATCTTTTAACGCCTATGCGTAAGGTATCTATAACAGCTACTAGCCTCGGGGTCGTCTATCCTTTATTCTCGGGTTTCATAACTAATTATTTAACTACTCAGCCTAATAATTCTACCGATACTTTAAACTATACAACTATCCAAGCAACGGATGCTATGCGCCTTGTTCAAATGGCGCAGATTACGACCGTAGCAGGCAGTACGAGCGGAGATTTAACCGGGACTAGAATAAATCTTATCCTCGATGAAATCGCCTGGCCTGCGACTATGAGGGACGTAGATGCGGGGCTTACGACAGTCCAGGCAAATCCAAATACAGCTACGACCGCTCTTATAGCATGTCAGAAAATGGAGTTAGCAGAATTCGGGGCTTTTTACGTCGATGCTAGTGGTTCTTTTGTGTTTCAGGATAGAAATTTAACGGCGTCCTCTATCGATTTGCCGGCTCGAATTTTTAACGATAACGGGACTAATCTCCATTATTTCAACGCCGATTGGATTTTAAACGATGTCCTTGTATACAACCAGGCGTCCATTACTAAAATAGGTGGGACGGCACAGACTGCCGAAAATGCGGCTAGCGTCGAAAAATACTTTAGCCATTCATATAATCAAACTCAGCAAATGTTTTTAACAGACGCTCAGGCTTTAGATTATGCTAAAACCTATATTGCTTCGCGGGCAGAAACTTCAATTAGATGTGATTCTTTAATTTTAGATTTATATTATCCGGATGAACCTATGGTTTTAGCAGCTTTAGAATTAGACTTTTTCGACCCTATAACAGTAAGTACGACTCAGCCCGGAGGCTCCGTTCTTACTAAGACCTTACAGATTTTCGGGGTGTCGTATTCGATCACTCCGAATTCATGGCGTCAAACGTTCACGACGCTTGAGCCAATTCTTGATGCTTTTATATTAGACTATTCAGAACTCGACGATGCTACTAGCATCCTTAGTTATTAAGGGGATAAAATGACCGCAAACGCAGGTTATCATCTATTCAGTACTGGGGATGTGCTGACTGCTGCGCAGGTTCAATATAATCTCCAAAATCAGAGCATTATGTATTTTGCTTCCTCTGCGGCTCGTACCTCAGCACTAAGCGGCGTACTGGTCGAAGGCATGTTTTCTTATTTAGCCGACACCGACTCGACCGAGTATTACAGCGGCAGCGCATGGACTTCGATTTCAAACCCTGGAGATATTACCGCAGTTACTACCGCAGCGGGTTCGGGTTTATCCGGCGGCGCATCTAGCGGTGCGGTTGCACTTTCTTTAGCATCTAGTTACACAGCTAAAACTGCGGCCTACACATTTGTAAGTGGGGACGAGTACAACCTATTTTCAATGAACGCTGCAACATCTGTGCAATTTAATATCCCAACAGATGCCACATACAATTTTACAATCGGCACAGAATTTAATGTGTTTTGGATTACTGGCGTAGGTCAACCAACAATCGGAGCCGTTACCCCGGGAACCACCGCGGTGATTTCAACAGGTAGCGGAACTGGTGGTAATACTCCAAAACTACGCGTTGCCAACAGCGGCGCAACTATTAAAAAACTTGCGGCGAATTCGTGGATAGTGTTTGGAGATATTTCTTAATGAAAATTGGAATAATGTCCAGTGCAGGTTATCCGCGCGGAATAACAGTAGATTATTTAGTTGTTGCAGGCGGCGGCGGCGGCGGCGGTGTTAATGGCGGCGGCGGCGCGGGTGGTTTACGATGTACGGTGACTTCAACTGGCGGCGGCGGTTCACTAGAAACTCCTTTATCCTGCTCACTTTCTACAAATTTTACAGTCACCGTTGGTGGTGGTGGAAGTGCTGGCGTTCCGCTTAGTGGAAATGGCGGTGACGGTTCAAATTCAGTTTTCAGCACTATTACTTCAACTGGCGGCGGCGGCGGCGGCGGATGGGGAGCAGTCGCAGGACAAGCAGGCAGAAATGGTGGTTCTGGCGGCGGCGGCGGATTAAGTGAAACTGCTGGCAATCCTAGCGGTGGAACTGGCGCAAGCGGTCAGGGTTACGCAGGCGGAGCGGGTGTTAATTATTCAAGCGGCGGCGGTGGCGGAGCGGGTGCGGTGGGAACAAATGGAGTAAGTAGCGGCGCAGCAGGTAATGGTGGAACTGGCGTAGCGACTTCAATTACTGGTTCTTCTGTAACTTACGCAGGTGGCGGTGGAGCGGGTTCGGAAGCGGGTACAACGGGCGGAACAGGCGGAACAGGCGGTGGCGGAACAGGTGCGCTTCGAGTACCTAGTAGAACTGGTTCGGCTGGAACGACAAATCTAGGCGGCGGCGGCGGCGGCGGAAATAATTTGCCTACGGGCGCTTACGCAGGCGGTTCAGGTGTAGTAATTTTGCGTTATGTAGACAGTAAAACCATAACAATCGGTGCTGGTTTAACTGGTACTGAAAGTGCAGCGAGTGGTGGATATAAACGAGCAACAATAACCGCTGGCACAGGAAATGTGAGTTGGGCATAATGGCACACTACGCATTTATTACAAATGGCATAGTAACCGAAGTTATTACAGGAATTGATGAACTTGAATTAATCGAAGGTTTAGACACCGAAACTTGGTACGGTAATTTTAGAAATCAATTATGTAAACGGACTTCATACAACAACAACATTAGATTTAATTTTGCTGGCATTGGGTATTCTTATGATGAAGCCAGAGATGCGTTTATTGCGCCTAAACCGTTTGATTCGTGGGTGTTAGATGAAGCGACCTGTCAATGGAATTCGCCTATTGCTTATCCAAGCGATGGCGAAAATTATTGGTGGGATGAGGCAACAACGGATTGGGTGGCATTTGATAACTAGCCAAAACGGGTGGCCAGCATCTAAAGACCCACATGAGATTGGCGTGAGGCAATACGCCATCGCCGATTCGGGCGTTAAATTACGATGCGCAGAAAAGGTTGCGCCGTTACTGGTTGCATTTGCTTCGCAATTCCATGAGCATATTGAAGCTATAGATGACGGAAATGATGATTGGGGTTACTGTTACCGGACCATAAGAGGACAGACGGAAAACCTTTCTAATCATTCGAGCGGAACGGCGATTGACCTTAATGCTACAAAGCATCCTCTAGGAAAAGCGGGAACGTTCGAGCCGTTACAGGTAACGTTAATAAACGCTCTATGTAAAAAATATGGGATACGTTGGGGCGGTAATTACAAAAATAGAGTTGACGAAATGCACTTTGAAATTTCCATTACAGAAGCCAAAGTGGTTGAAGTGATCGGAAAACTGGGCCTAACAGAGAAAAGGGAGAAAGATGGAAAAAGCATTTAAAGCATTAAAGAAACCGGCTTTATCCTGGCTAAGAGCGGCTCTCGCTAGCGCGGGGGCTTTGTATATGTCCGGGATTACGGAACCAAAGGTTTTAGCTAACGCAGCTATCGCGGGTTTATTAGCTCCGATTCTGTTACAGATAAAAACTCCAGAACTAAAAAAGAAAAAATAGCATGAATGCAAACTCATGGGCGGGTCTAGTTTTAGCGGTTTTTGCTATTCTGGGTTCGCTCATGGGTTCAATTCAATGGCTGGTTAAGCATTACCTAAGTGAGTTAAAAGACGACAAAAACGGGGGCCACAACTTAGAAGGCCGGATAGCCCGTCTGGAAATAAGGACTGACCAGATTTACGCCTTATTACTATCTCGCGAATCGCCGAGGCGAATGAATTAGACAGCTCTCTAAATGCGCTATTATCGCTCTTAACGCTATTCGGCGTACATAGAGAGGAAAATAGCATGAGAGCTTATGAAGGACTTTTAACTACCCAAGACGTTGCTTGGGTTTTAGGAGTCGCAGGGTCTACGGTTAGAAAATTAGTAAAAGCGGGAGAGATTCCCCATAAAACTACATTCGGAGGACATTACCGTTTCCGTCTAGAAGATGTAGAAGCGTTTCAGGCTAAGCGAGAATCTAAGTGATAAACCTACTAGCTGCCATCCCGCAACCTATCTGGGTTTTTATTCTTTTCGCTTTATTTACATTTCCGATTTATGTAGCTTATACAGTCGGAAACGCTCGCGGCTTAGATGATGGCTTTAGAGCTGGTTACGATTTAGGCCGTCGCATGGTCGAGGTAAAAAATGTCTAATAGAGCGAGAGCTAGAGTAAGTGATCCCTGGACCTCGCATTTAGCAGCGGACAGCGTAGGCGACGTTACCCCGTTACAAAATCGGATTCTCCAATGCTTCGACATAGAGTTAGCGATGACGGATGAACAGTTAATCCATGTTTATAACCTTACATTCGGAAACGTTTTATTCGCTACCGATTCTTCTATTCGCAGCCGCAGGCATGAGCTAGTAGACATGGCAAAGCTCGTAGCTACGAAGGAAACTAGGAAAACTAGAACAGGCCGTAAATCGATAATCTGGACGAGAAATATGGTGATGCTATGAGTTTCAATCTCGCAGATTACACCACCGTAGCAGAACGCATTAAATTATTCTGGGAAAAATATCCGGACGGGGCTATTCGTACCAGTTTTTTACCTAGCGAATCTAACGTTTTTATCTGTAAAGCGGAGTTATTCCGTAATGCTAGCGATGTAGTTCCTTTTGCGATAGGACATGCTCGGGAAATAGTCGCGGACCGAGGCGTAAACCGTGATTTTCCGTTAGAAAACTGTGAAACAAGCGCGATAGGTGTTGCGTGTAAAAATGCCGGTATCGGTACAGAAAAGAACGGTCCCTCCCGGGAAGAAATGGAAAAAGTAACTAGGGTCCAGAATCGAGAAACTCTATCGGCTGAGGGTTACTCGCCTTACCAGATAGGCCGAATGGCGGCAGAACGCGAAACCGATTTAGGCGATGACGTAAGTACCTGTAGACACGGCGCGATGCTTCTGCGTAAAGGAGAAAAAAACGGGAGAGAGTTTTACGGTTTTACCTGTATTAGCCCGGATAAAAACGAACAATGTCCCGCTGACTGGTGGGAATTAGGCCCTAACGGTAACTGGAGAAGAAAGGTTAAAGCATGAAATTTTATAGAACAAGAGAAAAATGGTATCAAATTAAATGGTGGTGGATTGAAAACGAACGCAAAGACCTCATTCGTTGGAGTTTTCTACATTTATTTATCTGTTCTATTAAAGGACATAGCTCCAACGAATACAGCGGCGGCGGCTGTGCTCGATGTATGAAACCGGACGTATGGGAATTTGAGGCTGATAATGGCTGAAATGTTTATGAGCGATGGGAAAGGTAACGAGATTACATTCGAACGCGACGGAAGCATTTCGGTCCCTGGCATAACTACCTTATGTGATCGATGCGATAAGACTCGACCTTCTAAAGATGGTCAAAAGATTATGGACGCATCCGGCGAAGTCATTATGTGGTTTTGCTTTCAATGCCGATTGGAGTCCCACATAAAATGAGTACTGAATTTTATTGTAGATTTTGTCAAAAAATCGTTCCCCATATTAAACGAATCATTACGCCGAATTTACCGCCGAATTTAATCTCTGCCGAATGTAAATTATGCGGACAGTTAGATTTTCAGAGAATCCCGGAGGTCGATAATGGGTCTAAATAGCGGGGACATATTCGAAACTCCGGCTCTATTCGGTTCGGACGATGAATTCATAGCTAATTTATTCGATGAGTTCGTTATGCCGCCGTTCTCTATTCTCGATAGAAAAGGCGGTAAATGGCAGAGTAGGAAGCGCCAATGGTTAAGGTTGGGCATACTCTCAGAACTAGGCCGGGACGATGAACTTATTTTTACGAAAGTAAAAGACTCCAGCCCAGAGGACGGTAAAAGGATTAGAGAAGCTACAGACGGGACTTCGGTATTCGACCCCGTTTTAGTTGAATGTGCCGTTAAATGGTTTTCGCCTAAAGATGCTTTAGTACTGGACCCGTTCGCAGGCGGTTCGGTACGCGGTATCGTAACTAGCTTATCTAAGCGCCATTACATAGGAATAGACCTAAGAGAAGAACAGGTCGAAAGTAATCGATCACAATTAGAAATAGCTAACGCCGATTATCCTCCTACATGGATAGCCGGTAATTCTTCTCATATTAGATTTATAGCTAAAGACTGGCGTAAGAAAGCGGACCTAATCTTTTCCTGTCCGCCGTATTTTGATTTAGAAGTCTATAGCGACAGGGAAGACGATTTATCTAATATGTCATGGCCTAATTTCCAGTATGAATACCAGAAAATCATTAAGGATACCTGTAACCTATTAAACGAGAATAGATTCGCCGTATGGATAATCGGAGAAACTAGGGATAATAAAGGTTTAATAAGAGGGTTAGTCCCAGAAACTATAGCTGCGTTTAAAGAGGCCGGGTTAAGCCTTTATAACAATGCTATAACGGCAGACCCGCAGGCTTCCTCAGCTCTTAGGGCGGGTCCTTACTTCCGAACAGGTCGAAAGCTCGTTACAGTACACCAGCACTTTCTCGTATTCGTTAAAGGGGATTGGCGTAAAGCTGCGGAGTTCTGTAATTCGTCCGATTCAGAGGAATAGTTATTAACAGGCTGGGGATAACGATGAAGGCTCGTCCAAAATGTCCGATTCTGAGCCTAAAGTTGTCCCCAGGCTGGCGCTATACGGTACGCTTCATCCGCAACGCGGGGACCCGTAGGGAAATATCCCAAGCGGCAGCGGTGATGCTAGTGGGAGTGTTATGTGTTAATCCTACGGAGTCACACGCCTTTGTAGAAGATGGGTCTAAATACCGTAATTATGCTTCTACTAAAACAGATTCGATAATAGAGCTTTATGCTATGGATGTCCTTTGGACTAAAGAAAGTAACTGGAGAACTAAAGCTATTAACGGTAAGCATTACGGAATCTGTCAGGGTAAGAGTAAGTATCTAATAAATGCTAATTATAAAAAGCAAATAGACTGGTGTTGGTCCTATGCTATTAACCGTTATGGGTCTATGGTTGAAGCTCTATGGCATTGGAAGGTTTATGGCTGGCATTAAGAAGATAACAGACGGTAATTATCATAAATGGAGAGCGCAGCGCCTTAGAGTGCTAAAGCGTGATAACTATACATGTGCCTACTGCGGCGGTCCCGGTAATGAAGCGGACCACATAATTCCACGCGTTCGAGGTGGTGATGACAGCTTAGAAAATCTAGTCTGTGCCTGCCGTGAATGTAATAATAAAAAGGGCAAAAGGGACATATCGCTTTTTTTAGGAGGCTCTGATAC
>Ga0209596_1002118_pt1 | contig 16544 bp, 14 predicted proteins | sample M_130807_MF_Meta_FD_187314 | JGI IMG/M metagenome (GOLD analysis project Ga0209596, IMG submission 187314) | Freshwater microbial communities from Lake Montjoie, Canada to study carbon cycling - M_130807_MF_MetaG (SPAdes) (version 2) | ecosystem: Environmental > Aquatic > Freshwater > Lake... | reverse complement strand
GTAGGCGAGGTTCCCGGTGATGACGAGCGGCTTGTAAACGGCGACGGGTTTCGGTGCGGGCGGGAGTTCGAGGTGGAGTTCTGCGAGGCGCTGTTCGGGTGACATGCGAGCGGAGGGTATGGAATCGTGCGCGCGAGTCACTCCGTTTCCGAGACGCGGGCTAAAGGACCCGTACAAACCGACCTAGTGGTCTGTCAGTCGTGGATTGATGGCATTTGGACGCAGTGCTCAGTGCTCAGTGCTCAGTGCTCAGAAAAAACGCGCACCTTGTCTGAGAACTGAGAACTGAGAACTGAGAACTGAGCACTTTCAGAAACCATCAAATCACGACGGACAGAGCACTAGGGCGGCGCGAGGATGGGCTGAGACGTGTCTTGAATGCAGCGGGATATTCCACGAATCATCCGGCATGAAGCTGCGCATTTTCCTTCCACTGCTCGCCCTCGTGATTCCGCTGCGTGCGGAGGAGCCGGATTATTTCCCGGCGGTCGCGAAGCTGATCGAGGACCGGTGTCTTGACTGTCACTCAGCGGATGATCCCGATGGCAAGCTGGTGCTGGAGAAACACGCGGACATTTTGAAGGGTGGCGAGAGCGGCGCGGCGTTCGTCGCGGGGAAATCTGCGGAGAGCCTGCTGGTGAAATATCTGCGCGGCGAGGTGGCGAAGGACGGGAAGAAAAGATTCATGCCGCCTGGAAAGCGCGACAAGCTGTCGGCGGACGAGGTGGAGAAATTTGTGAAGTGGATTGATGCGGGCGCAAAGCCGCCGCAGCGCGAGATGAGCCGCAAGATCGTGGAGGTGCCGAAGGTCGCGCCGAAAGTCGCGCCGCGCACGGCGGTGAATGCGCTCGCATTTTCTGCGGAGGCGAAGCTCGTGGCGGTCGGGCGCGGGAGCACGGTGGAACTCGTGGACCCGATCTCGCAGCTTGCGGTGAAGAAGCTCGATGGGCATCGCGGCGCGGTGAACGCGCTCGTGTGGTCGGCGGATGGCTCGCAGCTTTTTGCGGCATCCGGCGAGAATACGATCGAGGGCGAGGTGCGGCAGTGGGATGTCGCGAGCGCGAAAGTGGCGCGCACTTTCACGGGGCATCGCGATGTGATTTACGCGCTCGCGCTTTCGCCGGATGGGAAGACGCTGGCGACGGGGAGCTACGATCAGAAGACCAAGCTGTGGAATGTCGCGGATGCGACGGAGCGGAAGACTTTGCACGGGCACAACGGCGCGGTGTTCGCGCTGGCGTTTCGTCCCGATGGAAAATTGATCGCAAGCGCGAGTGCGGATCGCACGGTGAAGCTGTGGGATGTCGCAAGCGGCGAGCGGCGCGACACGCTGAGCCAGCCGGGGAAGGAGCAGTTTGCAGTCGCGTGGAGTGCGGATGGGAAGCGGCTTGCGGCGGCGGGTGCGGACAATCGCATCCGCGTGTGGAGCGTGTCGCCCGATGCGAAGGAGACGACGAATCCGCTCGTGCTCGCGAGGTTTGCGCACGAGCAGGCGATCCTGCGGCTGGTGTGGAGCGCGGATGGCGCAACGATGCTGAGTTCCGCGCAGGACGGCACGGTGCGCGTGTGGGATGCGGCGGAGGTGAAGGAGCGCGTGCTGCTGGAGAAGCAGCCGGACTGGCCGACGGCCCTGGCGTTTTCCGGCGGTGCGGTCGTGACGGGGCGGGCGGATGGGACGGTGGCGTTTTATGATGCGAAGACGGGGAAGGTGATCGCGGCTCTGAAGAGCGGGAGAAGCGAACGTCCAACGTCGAACGTCCAACGTTCAACGTCCAAAGTTGATCAGCCGAGTTCCTTGCGGAGACGCAGGATTTTTTGTCAGGCGGAGAAGGCGGTGGCGAAGCCGGCAGAGCCGCCGAAGGGGCCGGTGGTGTCGGGCATTTCTCCGCGCGGGATTGAGCGGGGGAAGATGAGCGAGGTGAAGCTTGCGGGCGCAAACCTCCCGGAGATCGTCTCGGTGAAATGCGAGGATGCGCGCGTGCGCGTGTTTGCGGCTGCGCCGGAAAAGGATGCGGTGCCGCTGGTCATTTCCACTCCGGCGAATCTGCCGCGCGGCGGCTATGTGATTGTCGCGAGCGGGGCGGACGGGAAGGAGATCGGACGCGCGACGCTGCGCATCGAGGACATCGCGGTGCTCACTTTTCCCGGCGATGCGACGATGACGAAACTGAACACGCTGCCTGCGAATGTGTGGGGCACGCTCGCGAAGGCGGGGGAGAGCGACCGGTATGAATTTGCGGCGAAGGCGGGGGCGACGATGGTGTTCGATTGCCAGGCGAAGTCCCTCGGCTCGAAGGCGGCGGCGGTGCTGAGTCTCACGGATTCCGCGGGGCGCGTCCTTGCGACGAACAGCAGTTTTGACTCGGGCGGCGATCCGTTCATCGCGCACAAATTTGCGGCGGACGGACGCTTTACGATCGTCGTGAGCGATGCGCTGATGACTGGCAGCGCGGAGCATTTTTACAATCTCACGCTCGGTGCGCTGCCGTTTGTCGCGGCTGTCTTTCCGCTGAGTGTGCCGGCGAATGCGGAGACGAAATTGGAACTGGTCGGCTACAATCTTCCGTCCGATCCGGCGGCGCGGACGGTGAGCGTGAAGTCCGGCGCGAGCGGCATGGTGCCTGTGAAGATTGATGCGCAGAAATTTCGCAGCCGCGCGCAGGCGTCGCTGCCTGTGAGCGAGGTGCCAAATTTTGTGGCATCGGAAGAATGCGGCACGGTGGCTGGCGCGCAGAAGCTTGCGGTGCCGTTCTCGGTGAGCGGGCGTTTTCTTTCGGCGCGCGAGGCGGATCATTTCCGGTTCACGGCGAAGAAGGGGGTGACGTATGCGATCGAGACGGAGGCCGCGCGGCGCGGTTCGCCGGCGGACACGAAGATCGCGGTGCTGTGGCCGGACGGGCGTCCCGTCGAGCGGCTGCTCATGCAGGCGGTGCGCGACAGTGCGATCACGTTCCGTCCGATTGATTCGGCTGCGGCGGAAGCGCGCGTGGAGAACTGGCGCGAGATGGAGCTGAACGAACTGATGTGGATGCAGGGCGAGGTGACGAAAATTTTCCGGATGCCCGAGGGGCCGGACAGCGGGTTTGTGTTTTACACGAATGGCGGCAAGCGCATCGCATACTTCGACACTTCGGCAACGGCGCACGCGCTCGACGAGCCGTGCTACATCGTGGAGCCGCACGCGCCGGGCACGAAGCTCGTGGCAAACGGCCTGCCGGTCTTCACTCTGCACTACGAGAATGACGACGACGGCACACGCGTCGCGGACACGGATTCGCGGCTGCTCTTCACCGCGCCGGAGGATGGCGACTTCATCGTGCGTGTGCGCGAGAGCCGGGGGGCGGCGGGCGAGCGCTTCGCATACCGGCTCATCGCGCGTGAGGCGCGGCCGGATTTTTCCGTGAAGCTGGCGGAGCCCGCTGGCGTGGTGAATGTGGGGAGCGGCGCGGATTTCACGCTCACGGCGGATCGCAAGGATGGCTTCGACGGGGACATCGTGTGCGAGATCGCGGGCGTGCCCGAAGGCTGGCGCGTGACGAGCCCGATCGTAATCCAGGCCGGGCACCTCGTGGCGAAGGGCAGCATCTCCGCGCTGCCGAATGCGGCGAAGTGGAGCGCCGCAAAAATTTCCGCGAATGCGGAAGTCGGCGGAAAAAAGACCACGCACGCCGCGGGAGAAATCGCGGGCGTGAAGCTGGAGGGCGAAGCACCGATGATCGTGTCGCTGCAGCCTGCGGGTGCAAGCAACGATGCGCCGCCATTTTCGCGCAGCGATGCGGAGAAGCCCGCGGAGATCACGATCGCTCCGGGTGAGACAGTGAGGGCGTGGGTCGTGCTGAAGCGCGGGAGCGCGAAGGGTGCTCTGCAATTTGATGTCGAGAATCTCCCGCACGGCGTCGTCGTGGACAATCTCGGACTGAACGGCATCACGCTGCTGGAAGGACAGGACGCGGGCGAGATTTCCATCAAGGCCGCGCCGTGGGTGCCGGAGACGGACCGGCTCGTGTTTGCGGTGTCGCGCGAATCGGGGAAACAGGCGTCACTACCGGTGCTCGTGCATGTGCGGCGCAAGGGGCTTGCGGAGTCGGCGAATGCGAGGGAGTGAGGCGGAAGTTGAGAGTTGAGGGGATGCGCGCACGGGGCTGTTCCACCGGGCGGCGGTTTTCGTGGGTGAGAGGAAAAGTGGTGCATAACGCCAACGGAAATCTCTGCAAAAGTCCTGAGTCTTCAGTTTGCGGATGAAAAGTTGGCCGGTCTTCTCTGTAGAGTTGTCCGGTTTTTCCTAGCGCAACGACGACAAGCGACTTTTGCAGAGGTTTCCGGTGGAGTTGATGCCGATTCCCGACTCAAACTCAGGGTAGCCTCGCGGATTCGGCAACCCTGTGCTGGAGGACGAAACGCCGTTGGCGTAAGGCGGCAGTTTAATCACACCCCGCACATTCTCAGCGTCCTGGCCGTTAATGCTGAACGGTTTCTTTCGCTCCATCCTCGGGGACTGCGGCGATGGGATCTCCGAATTGCTCCTTGAGGACTTTTTCCATGCACGGCGGACAGATGCCGTGGGTAAAATCGGTGCCGGTGTGCTTGTGGATGTATTGCTCGATCTCCTGCCAGTAGTCCGAGTCGTCGCGGATACTTTTGCAATAGGCGCAGATGGGCAGGAGGCGCTTGAGCTGCCGGCCTGTTTCCAGTGCGTGTTCCAGCTCCGTGATGCGCGCAGCGAGGCTGCGCTCCAGTTTCAGCGTCCGCTGTCCATTCCGAATCCGGGCCACCACCTCGGGCACTCCGAAGGGCTTGCGCACGAAATCATCGGCGCCCGCGGCCATGGCCTCGGCGATGCCCTCCTCGCCTTCCCGTGCTGTGATCACGATCAGATAGGTGTAATGGCTGGCCGGTTTGCTGCGCACCGCGCGGCAAATGTCGAGGCCGCTCATGCCGGGCATCTCCCAATCGAGCAGTGCGATGGAAGGCGCATTTTCCGAGGCCAGGACTTCCAGCGCGCTTTCCCCATCCGAAACCGTGGTGATGGAAAAGCCCTTCCACTCGAGCAGGCTTTGCAGCGCCGTGCGCGTCGGCTCGTGGTCATCCGCGATCAGAAGATGCACGGAGGCATCGGTGGACGAGGAGGTGATTTTCGGCTCGGGGGTGGGATCCATAATTCGCCGCAGAATCGTGCGCCGTCGCGAGGCTGGCGGTAGGCAATCGCGTTTATTTGCAGAGTGATCCGGCGGTGCGGATTCTGGCGATCAAAGCCTCTCCCGTTTCCACATTCAGCACGGCCAGATGCGCCGCGCGTCGCGATTAGCGGGCATGAACACATTCGCATTCGACGGCTCCTGGAACAAAATCAAAGGCAAGCTGAAACAGAAGTATGCGCAGTTCGCCGACGACGATCTGTTGTTCGTGGAGGGCAAGGGTGAGGAACTGCTCGGCCGGCTGCAAGCGAAGCTCGGCCTTACCCAGGACGCAGTGGTGCATCTGCTCCACGGGATGAAAGAGTCCGCGATGGGTCTCGGGGAGAACGTGCGCGAGAAGGTCTCGGAGGCCGCGGCGCGGGTCGGGGAAGCCGTCGGCGACGCGAAGGAGAAGGTGACCGATGCCGCGGGCGAGGCTTACGATCATGCGTGCCAGGGTGCGCGCACGCTGAGGAGAAAGGCGGAGAACTTTGTCACCGCGCAGCCGCTCAAGGCGCTCCTGTCGGCGCTTGCGGTTGGTTTCGTCGCCGGTATTCTCATTCGGCGGTAGTGCGACATGATGCGATTCACAGACGAGTCTGAACGGCAGGGGAAATTCCGCGGCTTCCGCACCTTATGCGGCGACGCGGAGTTTGCATCGGCGGTCGGACAAGCCGACGCGGCCGCTGCGCAGCAAATCGGTGATGGTGGCTGCGGTCTCGCGGCTGTTGCGGCTGGAGGAGGAGACGGCGAGGATGAGATCGCCGAGCGTGAGGGTGGAGTGAGGGTGGGACGTTTTGAGGCGCTTGTTCATGCACCTCATACCACCTTGCGCCGTGCCACGCGCGGCTTCCTCTGTCGGACGGGATCGCAATGGGGCGTTCACGTCCCGTTTCGCGACACTTGTGTCCGGAAGCGCGACACGGCGGCGCGGCATGCAATGAACCAAAAGCCACGCACGCGGGCCGTGGGTTTGTTTTCAATGGCCGTGCTGGTGAGTTTTTTCGCGGGTTGCGCGCCGTTGCAAAATCACCCTGCCCGCAAGTCCCCGGATCGCGCTTACATCGCGTACTGGCCGCCTGCCACGGACGATCACCGGCTGCGGCTCGCGGTGAAGGATCTCATAGACATGAAGGGCGTGGTGACGACCGCGGGGTCCCACTTTTTTGCGAAGAACAACCCGCCTGCCGTGCGCGATGCGGAGTGCCTCGCGATTGCGCGGGAGCGAAATGTGCAGATCGTGGGAAAGACCAATCTCGCGGAACTCGCGCTCGGCGTGTCCGGCATCAACACCTACTTCGGAACGCCGAGGAACCGCGTGGCCGGGAGACACCGGATCATCCCCGGCGGTTCGTCGAGCGGTTCCGCCGTCGCGATCGCGAATGGATCGGCGGATGTCGCATTTGGGACGGACACCGGCGGCTCCATCCGCGTGCCCGCGGCGTGTTGCGGCATCGCGGGATTGAAGACGACCTTCGGGCTCGTCTCGCTCGAAGGCGTGCATTCCATTTCGCCAAAATATCTGGACACCGTCGGCCCGATGGCAAAGGACGTGGCGCATCTGGTGCAGGGCATGGATCTGTTGCAGCGGGGATTCGCGGGGAAATACGCGGGCGCGGTTGCGGCGAAGCCTTCAGCCCGCAGCATCCGCATCGGGCGGCTCTACGTGGACGGGACGGATCCGAGGATCGATCGCGCCGTGGACGACATTCTTGCCGCGAGGGGATTCAGGGTGATCGTGCTGGACGAGGAATTCAAGGCGCAGTGGGAGCAGGCGGAGAAGGACGGGGACACGGTCGCCTCCGCAAGCGGCTGGCTGAGTGACGGGCAATACTTTGCCAAACCGGGAATCAGCGCCCTCACAAAGTCCGTCCTCGCGCTGGGTGCGATTCAATACAAAATGTTCTACCCCGACGCGCTGGAGCGGCGGGCGGAGTGGCAGCGCACCTTGCGCGGAGTCTTCGGAAAGGTGGACTTCATCGCGCTGCCGACGCTCAAGACGCTGCCGCCGAAGGTTCCGTTCTGGGGCGGTTCTCCCGCGTTCGAGGCGCTCGTGCTTCGCAAGCAAGGCACCGTGGCGGTGAGCTTCGCCGGCAATCCCGCGCTCGCGCTGCCCATTCCGGTGGGTGACAAGTTCGTCCCTGTCACCAGCCTGCAGCTCGTCGGCCCGCGGCTTGGCGAGGCGCAGCTTCTCAATGCGGGCCGGCTCATCGAGGTCAGACGCTGAGAAGCCTCAACAAATCCCACCCATGAACTCTTCCATTTTCACCCGATTATTTTCCGCAGCCGCAGCACTGCTGCTCACATGCGTCGCGTGCCGCGCCGGATCCGAAGCCGACGATCTGATCGTGAAGGGCAACGCCCTCGACAAGACCTTCCACGCCACCGAGGCGCTCGAGTTTTATCTCCCGGCGCTAAAGCTGGAGCCGAAGAATGTGCGCCTCCTCGTGAGCATCGCGCGGCAATACCGCCATCTGATGACCGATGCCACGGTGCGCGAAAAGAAGGTTTCGCTCGGCACTGTTGCGCTGGGGTACTCGCTGCGCGCGTCGGCGGTCGCGCCGGATGATTCCGAAGCGCAGCTTGCACCTGCGATCACCTACGGGAAGATGATGTCGTTTCGGGGGACCAAGGAGCAGGTCGCGGTCTCCTCGCTCATCAAGCTCTCCGCGGACAAAGCCATCCGGCTCGATCCGCGCAACGACACGGCATGGCACATCCTCGGGCGCTGGCACAGGGCGGTGGCCGAGGTGGGCGGGGTCAAGCGCGCGTTCGGTTCGCTCGTTTACGGGGCGCTGCCCTCCTCCACGAACGAAGCCGCCGTGGCGTGCTTCGAGAAGGCCATCGCGATCAATCCCACGCGCCTCATGCACCACATCGAGCTCGGGCGCACGTATGCGCAGATGGGGAAAAAGGACGACGCACGGCGCCTCATCGCCAAGGGCCTCGCGATGCCGGACGTGGAGAAGGACGATCCCGAGACCAAGCGGAACGGACGCGAGGCGCTCGCGAAGCTGCACTGAGAAATTTCGATTCAATGCCACTTCCGCACACGCACCGGCGCGGCGGCTGCGAATCTATGGGGCGATGAAAACACACACGCCGACTTTTCCAAACTCCAGCCCAAGGCCGACCCGCGTGCTCGTGGCGGAGGACAATGAAAGCTCGCGCACCAGCCTCGTCCGGCTGCTCGAGCGCCACGGCTACGAGGTCGCCGTGGCGAACGACGGGCAGTCCGCGATAGACATCCTCCTCGCGCCGAACCCGCCGCAGATCGCGCTGATTGATTGGGAAATGCCGCGGCTCGACGGCATCCATGTGTGCTGGGCCGTGCGCTCCATCCCGGCGAACCCTTACACCTACATCGTCATGGTCACTGCAAAGACGGAGGCCGCCGACGCGCTCGCGGCATTTGCCGCCGGCGTGGACGACTTCCTCAGCAAGCCGATCGACAGCCTGCAACTCCTCGCCCGCCTGCGCTGCGGGGAGCGCGTGCTGGGCATGGAGAAACGCTGCGCGGAACGCATCTCCGAACTGAAAGACGCGCATGAGGAATCCCGCAAGCTCCGGCGGCTTCTGCCGATCTGCACGTATTGTGGAAAAGTGCGAGGCCGCGGCGGCGCATGGCACGGGATAGACTCCTGCGACGGCGAAGAGAGCGGCGCCGACTTCTCCCAAGTGATCTGCCCGGCCTGCATGGAGAATGTGATCCAACGCGACATGCCGGGCGATCCCCCGGCGCGGGCGGGATTGAAAGTCGGATGACGAATGAGGGATGGCCGCCGTCCATTCGTCATTCCGCCGCGGGATTGCTCCATCTTTCCCCTCGCGGCCGCGCCCTTCGCCCTGCACGCTGAAGCCATGCGCATCGTGGTTTTCTAAAATGAGCAGGGCCTCTCCAATGATGCGGGCTTTCGCCGGGCGTCTCATTGCTGATGAGACGAGGAGGAGCAAATCCTCCGGGACCAATGGCCCGGCGGCCTATCACGTGTTTGGGAAGCTGCGTCCGCATCTGGCGACACTCATGGGGAACACCGGCTTCCATGCGCTCCTGATGCGCGCTCTCTCGCTGGCCAACACGGAGGATCCGTCGCTGCGCTCGGTGCGTGTGAAAGCGGATGGCTCTTTGGAAGGGCTGGAGGAACTCCAGGCGCAGGGAAACACGGTGGAAATCGCCGAGGGCAGCGTGGTGCTCGTCGCGCAGTTGCTCGGACTGCTGGTGGCTTTCATCGGTGAACATCTGACGCTGCAAATGGTGCGTGAGGTGTGGCCGAAACTTTCCCTCAACGATTTGGATTTCGAAAAGGGAGACAGAAAATGAAAAAAGAAAATGCCGCCGCGAAACGCAAACTGCCGGCGAAAGCCGCAAGCTTTCCTGCCAAGGTCGTGATCCGGAAAATGCCGAGCGGTGTGCGCGGACTCGACGACATCCTCGGCGGAGGCTTCCCGGAATTTTCCTTCAACATCATCGCCGGCACGCCGGGCTGCGGCAAAACCACGCTGGCGCATCAGATCATTTTCGCGAATGCGACCGTCAAAAGACCCGCGCTCTATTTCACCGTCCTCGGCGAACCCTCGCTGAAGATGTTGCGCTATCAGCAGCAGTATTCCTTCTTCGACGCATCCAAGCTGGGCAAAGCCATCCGCTTCATCAATCTGAGCGACATGGTGGTCGGACAGGATTTGAACGCGGTGCTGGAGGAAATCATCCGGCAGGTCACGGCGGCGAATCCGGGGATCGTAGTGGTGGATTCCTTTCGCACCGTCGTGCGCAAGACGGTGGCCGACGCGAGCGAAACGCAGATGCAATCCTTCATCCAGCGCCTCGCCCAGTTTCTCACCAGTTGGCAGGCCACGACGTTTCTCGTCGGCGAATATGTCCCCGAGGAGATGCGCGACAATCCGCTCTTCACCGTCGCCGACGGCCTCCTCTGGCTCTCGCAGGTGACGGAGAGAAATTCCGTGGTGCGGAAATTGCAAATCTTCAAACTGCGCGGAGTGGCATCGGTGCCGGGGTTGCATACCATCCGCATCACCGATGGCGGGTTGCAGGCATTCTCGCGTACGCTGGGATTCGTCGGCAAAAAGATCAACCCGGCGCGGCGGCAACGGAAGCTTTCCATCGGCATTCCAGAGTTGGACAAGATGATGGGCGGCGGCATTCTCGAAGGCGACAGCCTCCTCGTGGCGGGGCCTTCGGGGACGGGAAAATCGGCGCTGGCCACGCAATTTATCGCCGAAGGACTTCGCAATGGGGAACCGGCCATCATGGCGATTTTTGAGGAACGCCCGCAAAGATACACGGATCGCGCCGACAGCTTTGGTTTGAATTTGGAGACGCCTCAGCAAAAGGGGAAACTCGAAATCCTTTACCTTCGTCCGCTCGATCTCTCGGTGGATGAAACCATGCAGGAGGTTCTGGATGCCGTCGAAAGGGTCGGCGCAAAACGGGTGGTGATTGATTCGCTCGTCGGTTTTGAGATGGCGCTGGCGCCCAATTTCCGCACGGACTTTCGCGAGTCGCTCTACCGGATGATCGGCGCGCTCACGGGAGCCGGGGTCACGATTCTCAGCACGGTCGAGGTGGAGGACACCTTCACCGCGCTGTCGTTCAGTCATTACGCCATTTCGTTTCTCACCGATGACATCATCCGGTTTCGGTATGTGGAAATTGACGGCCAGCTTCGGAAGGTGATGGTCGTGATCAAAATGCGCGGCGGCAATCACAGTAAGGACATCCGCGAATACGTCATCACGGACAAAGGCGTCGTCGTCATCAACCCGCGCTACACGGATTACGAGGGGCTGACCACCGGCATCCCCCGGCGCACCGGCCCGCGCCTGGCGCAAATCGAAGAAGCCGCGCCGGAGCCGAAGGCGAAGAAGTAAAAGGATGCGCGCGGAACTTACATCAGCGGATCATTCGCCCGAGGTGTCGAGGCACTGCATCGCCATTGCGGAGCACTCGCCGTTGCCGATGGCCACGGTGGAGGGAGACCGGCACATCGTGCGGTACGCGAACCCCGCCTTCTGCCGCCTGATGGAGAAACCGAGCGGTCAACTCGTCGGCAAACCGTTCGACGAACTGCTGCCGGAAAAGGATCACTGCGCGAAGATGCTCGCCCGCGTTTTTCGCACTGGAAAACCCGAGAGCCACACGGAGACCGAAAACTCCAAAGCCCATCCCATCTTCTGGTCCTATACGATCTGGCCGGTGCTGGCGGATAAGGGGCTCGTGGGCGTGATGATCCAGGTGATCGAGACCACGCAGGTCCATGAAAAGACGGTCGCGATGAATGAGGCTCTGCTGCTCGGTTCGCTGCGCCAGCACGAACTCACCGAGGTGGCGGAGAACCTGAACGCGCAGCTCCGTGCGGAAATCGCCGCGCGCAAGCAGGGGGAGGAATCGCTGCTGCTGGCGGGCACTGCCATGGAAGCCGCCGCCTATGCCATCTTCATCACGGACCGCGAAGGCGTGATCCAATACGTCAACCCGGCGTTCACCAAGATCACCGGTTATGCCGGTGGTGAAGCCATTGGCCGGAAGCCGAACCTGGTCAAATCGGACATCCACGGGGAGGCGTTTTATCGAGCCATCTGGCAGACCGTGTGCGCCGGCGAAGTCTGGCTTGGCGAGATCACGAACCGCCACAAGGACGGGCACCATTACGTGTCCGAGCAAACAATCGCGCCGGTGAAGGATGCCCTCGGTGAGATCACCCATTTTGTGAGTCTTCAGCAGGACATCACCGCGCGCAAGCAGGCGGAGGAAGCCCGCGCCAGGCTCGCCGCCATCGTGGAATCCTCGGCCGACGCCATTCTCAGCAAAGACCTCAACGGCATCATCACCAGTTGGAACGCAGGAGCGGAAAGGCTCTTTGGCTACACGGCTCAGGAAGCGATCGGCCAACCGGTCACCCTGCTCATCCCTGCCGAGCGCTGTGATGACGAGCGTGGCATTTTGAAGCGCATCCGTGACCGGGAGCGCATTGAACACTTCGAGACAGTGCGCCGCCGCAAGGATGGCACGCTGCTCCATGTTTCCCTGACGGTTTCTCCCATCGTGGACAGCCAGGGCGTCATCGTGGGTGCAGCGAAAATCGCCCGCGACATCTCAGAGCGCCGCGTGCTGGAGGACGCGCTGGTGGCGCGCGCCGAGGAGTTGGCGCAGGCCGATCGCAGCAAGGACGAATTCCTCGCCATGCTCGCGCACGAGCTGCGCAACCCGCTCGCGCCGCTGCGCAACGCCGCCGAGATTTTCCGCACCCCCGGCGCGGATGCCGCGGAGTGCGCGGAGGCCCAGGGCATCATGGCCCGGCAGATCGAAAACATGACGCGGATGCTCGACGACCTGCTCGACGTGTCGCGCATCACCGCGGGAAAAATCGAGCTGCGCCGGCAGCCCGCGGCGCTCGCGGAAATCCTCGCCGCCGCGGCGAGTGTGGCGCGGCCGGGCATCACGGCGCGCAGCCAGGAGCTGGCGGTCTCGCTGCCCGCCGAGCCGATTTTTCTGAATGCCGACGCCACCCGGCTCGAGCAGGTCTTCGGCAATCTCCTCACGAACGCCTGCAAATACAGCTACACCGGCAGCCACATCACGCTCAGCGCTGAGCGCGCCGCCGGAACGGAGCCGCCCGAGGCCATCATCCGCGTGCGCGACGACGGCATGGGAATCGCGCCCGAGTTGCTGCCGCACATTTTCGATCTCTTCGTGCAGTCCACACGCTCGCTGGATCGCGAGCACGGCGGGCTCGGCATCGGTCTCACGCTCGTGCGGCGGCTCGTGCAGTTGCACGGCGGCAGCGTCGAGGCGCGCAGCGAAGGGCTCAGCTTCGGCAGCGAATTCACCGTGCGCCTCCCGATCCTCGCCGGCCCGGTTGCGGCACCTTCATCCCCCGCACCCGTCGCGCGCGAGACGCCGCGGCGCATCCTCATCGTGGATGACAACGAGGACTCCACGCGCAGCATGGCCATCATCCAAAAACGTCGCGGCCACGAGACGCGCACCGCATTCACCGGCCCGGACGCCGTCACCGCCGCCGCCGAATTCACGCCGAACGTGGTGCTGCTCGACATCGGCCTGCCCGGCATGGACGGCTACGAGGTCGCGCGCCGACTGCGCGCGATGCCCGCGCTGGCCGGCGCATTCCTCGTGGCGATGAGCGGCTACGGCAGCGATGAAGATCGCGCCAAGGCGAATTTGGCAGGCTTCGACTTTTACATGGTCAAGCCCGTGGACTTGGATCACCTGCGAGAGCTGCTCCGCAGCCGGAAATAAAACCGGGCGGACGGATGAATCCGCCTGCCTGGTGCTTCTCCACGAAATTATCTCACATCCGACAGGGCCATGCTCCTCGCTGTGCCGATTTTGGGGTGTATGAAACACACAACGCTAGTTACCACCATCGCAACCGCACTCCTCACCTTCACCGTGACTCCCGCACTTTTCGCGGCTGATGACGCGAAGACGGAGCGCTCCACCGCCGCCCAGGCGACGGCCGACGCCCAGTTCATGGATCACGTCACCCGCGGAGGCCTGATGCAAATCAAGGCCGCCGACATCGCGCAGGGCAGGACCAAGCGCGAGTCCGTGAAGGACTTCGCCAAGAGCATCGAGAAGGATCACACGGACGTGAACAAGAACCTGAAGACGCTCGCCGACCGCATGAACATGAAGACGCCCACGGACCTCGGCGAACATCAGGCGTTCATTGACGGGCTGAAGGCGAAGACGGATGCGGACTTCGACCGCACCTACGTCGCCGCGGCAGTGACCAGCCATGAGAAGTGTGTGGAGATGTTCGAGAAGTTCTCGGGCACCACCCAGAATGCGGATCTCAAGGCATTTGCCAGCAACACGCTGCCCGGCCTGCGGACGCACCTGCAGCACGCCAAGACGCTCCTCGAAACCCTCGGCGGTGCCAAGGGCACGGCGTCGAAGTAGTCCACGCACGGAAACCCATCAACGCAGTGGCGCCGGCCTACCAGCCGGCGCCATTTTGCGTTTGCGGTGCTCATCCAAAAACGGCGCGGCCACGAGACGCGCACCGCATTCACCGGCCCGGACGCCGTTACTGCCGCCGCCGAATTTCTGCCCGAAGTCGTGCTGCTCGACATCGGCCTGCCCGGCATGGACGGCTTTGAAGTCGCACGCCGGCTGCGCGCCATGCCAGAGCTGGCCGGTGCATTCCTCGCGGCGATGAGCGGCTACGGCAGCGATGAGGATCGGGCCGAGGCGAAGGCCGCCGGCTTCGACGAATACATGGTCAAGCCCGTGGATTTGGATCGCTTGCGCGAGCTGCTGCGGAGCCGGGATTGAAACCCGAGCCCGGTGGAGCGTGACCTCCCGGCACGCTTCTTCGGCGGGGCGCAAGTATTCCATCCGGGAAACGCGCCCGGGAGGTCGCGTTCCACCGCCGCTCCGCGCCGCTGAACTCGCAACCGGGAACACGGCTACACAAGTTTTTGAACGGCTCTTGAAGCGGCGAGATAAACTGAACGGCATACGACCACGACTCGAAGGAAGACCGATTGATCTGTCACATGAAAACCAACAAACGATTCGTTCCGGTGAAGCCCGACCCAGCCGAGGATTCCGATCTCAGTCTCAAACCGACGCAGGAGGAAATCTCCGTCGTGGCGCATCAAATCTACGAGGAGGAAGGCTGCCCCGATGGTCTTGCTGCCTCGCATTGGCATGCCGCAGAGGCCCGCTTGCAGCGGTAAGCCCTCCAGAAATGTTGGCATTCGAGGCTGACCATAAAAAAGTAACCTGTCCGTCCGAAACTCGATCCGTTGGGCGTCGCGATAGGACCCGGACGTGATGGCCAGCCTTCGTCCTCACTCCGCGCTGGCGTCCGGCAGGCCGGCGGTGCGGCCACCGGCGCGGTAGGGCGGAGAATCTTCCTTGCCCATGGGAGTGTGAAAGTGCGCGGCGGCCGCTTCGGATTCCGGCGTCGCCTGTCCGGTCGGCAGCTCCTTGCGCTTCTGGCGGTAGAGGGGCACTGGCTTTCGCGCGCGGGCCTTGGTCTTCGGGGTGAGGAAGAGCGTGGTCAGCTTTTCGTAGAGGGCGAAGAGGTGTTCGACGCGCTCGCGGTCGCTGCGGAAGGGATCGGCGCGGTAGCAGCGCTCCACGGCGCGATCCAGTTCCGCGTGCGCCTCGGCGAGTGCGGCGGGCATGGTGAGCGGGTCGTAAAGATCGGCCAGCGTGCTCATCCCGCGCGGCGGCAGGTGCGGTTCGCGCGCGGCGAGGACGGCCCGCGCCGCAGTCTCCACCTTCGCCCGCTGCTCGGGCGTGGGCGTGGGCCAGGGGAAGTTGTTGTAAACGATGTTGTTTGAATACTGCGGGTCACTCTTCATCCGTCCAGCCACCGTACGCACCCACGCGTTGTGCATCACGGATGTAAGGACGCCGAAATTGTAGTGCGTCGCGCCGGGGATGATGAGGGCGCTGCCGCTCGCGATGTGCTCCGGTTGCAGGAATCCGATTGGAATGTAGTTCCGGTTTTCCGATGAGACTTTCGGGATGAGAAGATAGGGCACGCTCGGCTGGCGAATCTCGCCAAAGAGCGTCGGTGTCGCGGCGAGTTCCTTTGTTTGCGGGCGAGGGCTATTGAGTCGGAATGTGCGGACGGTCTCGATTCGCGCGAGGAGCGAGGGAGATTGCCGGATGAGGTTCGGCGGAGCGTCCACGAGCCACAGGCACCAGCGCTCGGTGCCGTTGATGAACTCTTCGCCGCCGTAGAGCAGGCGGATGTAAGGCGTGAGCGCAGGACATTCAGCGAGCAGAGCCGCGCGGTGTTGCGCGGTGAGGATCAGGCCGCGGTCGTCACCGGGCTTGCGATCCTTATCAATCATCATGCTTCCGTAGCTGATTGGCGGAGCACCGTTGATCGGCTCCGTGCGCGTGCGAATGGTGATGTCGCTCGCGGCGACGAGATACGGATTGATGTTCGCAGCCGTGGTGACGGTCACATGATCTTCGCCCGCGTCGTAATCGTAGATGCGCTTGTCCGTCACATCGCCCGTGCCGAAGCCAATGATGACGACGTGGACGTGCGCCTTTCCCCGCGCCTCGCTCATCCACGCGAAGGTGCGGTGCGCGAAGTGAATCTTGAAATGGAAGCGCTGGAAGAGATCGCCCCAGAGGATGCCGACCTGCTCGCCCTGCGAGATGGAATTCGTGGAGACGAACGCGACGCGCGGGGATTGCATCGGGGATTGCGCGGTGGATTGCGGCCCGGCAGGGCCGACGGAATGTAGATACCGTCTTGTCGTCAACGGTTAAGAAAGGAGAGTCAGGAATGTTTCAGAGGGTGATGGTTTGGGTCATAGGCGGACTGGTGTTTGAGGAGGGCGAAGGCGTGGCGG
>Ga0209596_1002114_pt1 | contig 16567 bp, 26 predicted proteins | sample M_130807_MF_Meta_FD_187314 | JGI IMG/M metagenome (GOLD analysis project Ga0209596, IMG submission 187314) | Freshwater microbial communities from Lake Montjoie, Canada to study carbon cycling - M_130807_MF_MetaG (SPAdes) (version 2) | ecosystem: Environmental > Aquatic > Freshwater > Lake... | reverse complement strand
TACTTGAGGACCATAAATACGTTTATTTCATTATGGTACCATATGCGGTATTGATGGTTAATAAAGAAATTGAAATATCAAATACGATTAATTGGAAACCTGAAGCTTTTATAACTTTATGTTCACCGTACTACGATTTAGGTATGAACTTTAATAGTACATCAAATACATTCAACGCAGTTGTTGGTAATAATCTTTCAGTTAATATAAGTAAGTATTTTAAACTAAATGTTAACTATAGAACAAACATAAACACAACCCCTAAATTAGGTATCATGCACAACATACTTATAGGCGGTAATTTAGATTTTTAATGAATATGAAAAACACAATTATACTATTAGGTATTATACTCACGGGTATAATCAACCTAAACGCACAGGACTGTTACACAGTCAAAGAAGTTAACAATAAAACTGAAAATCCTGACCTTTCATCAAAAAGGTTCACTTTCGGTATAAAACAAATGACTGAAGAGTTATTGGGTGAAAAGTTTACAATTTGTGTTGACGGAAAACCTGTTGTAGTTAATATCACTTCAATTGAGGCACCAACAGTTGGTATTAACATCGGTCCGTTTATGATTAGAAAGAAAAACACTATTGTAAAAACTGAAGTTATTATTAATGGTAAGGTTTATGTTGGTGAAGGTACTGCAAAACTTTCAGTTAAAGCATCTTTTGCAGAATTAAAAGATGAAAATTTACCATTTGAAAAAAGTGTATTTGCATCAGCAGTTAAAAAATCATTACAAGACGGTATTTCTAAAATTTAATGAGGTATTTTTTTATTATATTATTTTCATTGTTCAACAGCTTGGTGGCTCAAACATTTACGCATTCAGGTTACCTGTATGCCTCTAATGGAACGTCAGGATGTGAAAACATACCAGTTAAATTATATAAAAGAACTACACCAACAATAACAGGATTTACGTCACAAACAAATTATAACGGACACTCATATTACCGTTCAACAACAACCGCTTATTGGACGGACGCAAAAACTGCGTGTTCTAATATGAATGGACACTTGGTTACAATGTCAGACGCATCTGAAAACACATTTGTCTATAATACTTGGCCTTCAGGGTGGATAGGGTATTACCAAGATAAAACAGGTGCTTTTTATGGTGAACCAAACGCTGGATGGAGATGGACTGAAAATTATGTAACCACAGGACAACAATCTGATTATGATGTCGCGTCATACACGTCAGGTTCAACACTTACTGATATTAAATCATCGGTAAATGCAACATTATACAATTCACCAACATATACAAGTAGTGGTGGTAAATATCTAACGTTTAACGGTTCAAACACTTATGGTATTACAAATAATTTAGCATCAAAATTAGGTAGTACAAGTGTTGTTACTTTATTGGCATGGATTTACCCAACAGGTAATGGTGTTGTTGTTAGTGAGTTGGGTACGTCAAGTACATCATCAGGGTGGCATGAATCGGTTTTTGAAATTACGGGTGGTAATACTTTAAGAGTTGGTCTTTGGAGTGGTAGTGGTATTACACAAATCAGTACATCAATCACATTAAACACTTGGAATTTAATTGCATTGACATATGATGGGACCACAATGACGGGATATAAGAATGGTGTAAGTTTTAGTTCGGTTAATTTTACAAGGTCCGCTGCACACCTTAATGGTAATGGCGAACATTTTGCAATCGGTCTTTCAGATGCTACAAATATGGGTTCGGGAGCATATGGTGCATTTAGATTGGGTGGTTTTCAAGTTTATAACACATCATTAACCGCTGATGAAATAAACAGAAACTACATGTCAACCGCTTGGAGATTTGGTATTTATCCTTACTCAAATTGGAACGGTGGTGAACCCAATAACTCAGGTGGTGAAGATTACATACAATTTGTTAGTGGTGGTAAATGGAATGATTTGGTAAATGCGAACTCATTAAACTATGTTCTTGAATTTGATTATGTTGTTGGTTACACAGCATGGGCGTTAGAATCTACGTCATATACCGATGTAAATGGTAGATATAGTTTTTCAGTATCTACAAATCCATCAATAGAATACTACATTCAAATTGATTTACCAACAACATCACAATTATTAACATTAACAGATGCTAAAGGTATTAGTAGTATTGTGTTAAATAATTCAACCAAAACAGGTTTGGAATACCATAGATGGGATTTGAACAATGATAGTAAAATAACTTGTTCAGATTTATATTATCACTTTGGTAGACAATCGGGTAGATTTAATTCTTGGAATGTATTACCTGATTCAAGAATTTATACTTTATCACAATACAACCTAATCAAAACGGGTAATACAAACTTATGGTCAACATATCCAGGTGTTACTTCAGTTACAATTAACACCCCAACAAGTGGGGGTAGTTCAAACTATTACATCATATCACCAGGTTACTTAAGTAAGATAAAATTTTAAAGATATATTTGTCTTTAATAAAGTTTATCATTACCTTTGTATCAATATGGAATATAAACACACTTTTAAGAGATTCCTTCAGAGAATTGCCATTGATATTACACGTAAGTTGGACTATCGTGCAATGGATAAGTCAACTCACGGCAAGGAATGTTTTTCAATTTGTCAAAAATTGATTGGTAATCCCGAATCGGAACTTATTGTTTCACCACTGACGGCAAAAAGATACATTAAAAATGATGTATCAAATATCTTTGTAATTATTCAAGGGAGAACAGTTCAAATCATTAACCATATTTATAGTTACTCAATACATCTTGATGAAAAGACATATGAAAAGGTTATGGAAACATTTAACCAAGAACAAGAAAAAAGATGTGTTAGATTGGAATCTGAAGTAGAAGTAAACATTAAACACTCACTTAAAAATATAATCAATAACTTATAAAAATAATATGAACAAGTCATTTAAAAATACATACAGATTAGGGTTGTTGACCTTTATAGTTGCAACATTATTCACCAGCATAATTTTTGGAGCATTCTTCCGTTCCTGTAGTTCAGATTCGGTTGTTAATGTAAACTTGGTGGACAGTAAAAAAGAATCAGTTCACGATACATTCTACATGGATAGAGAAGTTACAAGAGTAATACGTGATACCGTTAGAATACAAATCAAACCAGTTGTAAAACCAGTTGTAAAACCAACGGTATTACCAAAAACTGATACTCTGTCTAAATAATTTTTGGACCCTTAGCTCAGTTGGTTAGAGCGGCTGACTCATAATCAGTAGGTCACAGGTTCAAGCCCTGTAGGGTCCACCATGAATATAAGTTTAAAGAATTTTTTAATATGTTGTTTATTATTTTTAACAACACAAGTTTTGGTTTGGTTCCAATTAAACGGGCAATTTTTTAGTGAATGGTTTAAAAAAAATACTTTTATTCTTTCATTGTTTGGTATACCTGTTAGTTATCTTTGTATATATGCAACAAATTATGGTGTTAAAGCGTTTGACGGATTACTTTGGCCACAAAGATTTTTAGGATTTTCAATTGGAATTATTATTTTTGCAATTTTAAGTATGACCATAATGAACGAAACTATTAATTTTAAAACACTGTTGTCTTTGTTCTTCGCTTTTCTTATAATTTTAGTACAAATATTTATAAAATAAGGACATGTATTGTATAATTAAGTTAATGAAAAACGTAAACGGTATTGAGTTACCCGTAATATTATTGGATAATAATGATGAGGTTTGGGAGTTTGATTCTGCGGATGATGCAATTAAGATTTCTGAAATTTTAACAAAAAATTCTGACTCGGGTTATAGATATTACATAAAAAAAGTTTAACTTTGTAATTATAAAACATGCCCTTGTAGCTCAGCCGGATAGAGCAACGGTTTTCTAAACCGTAGGTCACAGGTTCGAATCCTGTCGGGGGTACAAAAAATACGGAGGTTTGGCAGAGTGGTCGATTGCGTCAGTCTTGAAAACTGAAGATGTTGAAAGGCATCCTGGGGTTCGAATCCCTAAGCCTCCGCTGAAATCTTGGGACACCAACCCAAGATTTTTTTTTGGAAGATTGGCAGAGTGGTAATGCAGCGGTTTGCTAAACCGTACATCCTTAAAAGGATGCGTGGGTTCGAGTCCCTCATCTTCCACAAATAAAAGAACCAAGTTATTTGACTCGGTTTTTTTTATTTCATATATTTTAACCATGACAAAATTAAAAGAATTTAGAGAATCTGTACCATATTGGATGAAAATATCTTTTCTTGACGCTTTAGAGTTTATAGACACTTCAAAGACAAACAAATTTTTACCAATGATGACAAAAATAATGGATACGTCATTTAAAAATAGATTTAATGATTCCAATGAAACTAAAGAACTTATTAATGAGTTAGAAAGGAAATTACCTCACTTAAAAGGTCACTTTGATAATTTAGATGTAAAAACCATCTATTCTTTTCTTCTTCAATATAACCAAATGTCAAATAATGAAATGGAGATTATATCTGAGTTTATTACAATGTATGAAAACCATCAAATTCCAAATGTTGATATTAATCAATTAAAAAGTGTAAACGAGTTAGAATCTATTGTTAATTTAGTTGGAATTAAAAATCTTAGTAAAGAATACTCTAAACAAGTACACATTGATTTAGATAATGAAAAATGGTTAGTAGTTAGACCATTAACATATGAATCATCGTTAAAATATGGTGCAAACACTAAATGGTGTACTTCGGCGAAACATAATCCTCATCAATATTTTAGATATACTGAAGATGGTATTTTAGTATATTGTATAAATAAACAAACAGGATATAAATTAGCGATTCATATGTGGAAAGAAAATAACAAATTTAATGAACTTTCATTTTGGAACTCTGTTGATGATAGGATAGACTCGTTGACATCTGAAATTGATTATGATATTTTTAATTTAATTAAAGAAATGTATGGTAATATTAATACAAAAACCAATAAAGAGATTGGTGGTGAGTATTGGGTAAAATCTTATGATAACTATATAAAAAATGAAAACGAATCTATGCCGATGGCGATGGAGGAAATAGATAATTATGAAATGGAGGAACAACGTCCAATGATTAACAGACGTGTTAGAGGATATGTTCCCACAGATGTGGAAGAAGTGGAACCTGAAACTGAACAACCAGTTGCACGCGATTATCCATCAGTGAATTATTAAAATTTTTATTAAAATACTAATTTAGTTTGCAATTTGTAATATTTATAAATTAGTATAAAAAAAATATGGATTGGTCAAAAATAATTGAGGTAGTTTTAACATCGTTCACATCAATATTTATTGCGCTGATTACTGCGGGATATTTTAGAAGAAGGGCGGAAAAAGTAAAAGAACAATTTTCTAAAAAACAATTGATGAAGCAAATTGAACATGACGAAATTGTTCATTACGCTTTAAGAGAATTGAGAAGAAAATATAATGCTGACAGAGTATATGTTTGGCAATTCCATAATGGTGGAAATTTCTATACATCGTCTCCAATGCAGCGAACGTCAATAACGTATGAAAGATGTTCTGAAGGGTTGGAAAGAAAAGCCGAAAAATATCAAGGAGTTTTAATCAGTAACTTCACGGGATATATTAGAGACACGATGGAATATAAAATGTTCTATCACGATGTTGAACAACTTCCCGATTTTGCAATTCGTTCTTTAATTTTGAGTAATGGTACATTTTCACACGCCGCAGTTCCAATCTTTGATAAGGAAAATCATTTAACAGGTATCATGGCTCTTGATTGGGTATTCAGTGAAATACCTGATGAATATTTAGCTGATGGTGAATTCAGTGAACAATTTAAAAAACAATACACAGCTGAAAGTAGTTCTTTGACACAGTACTTATGAAAAAAATTCGTCAAATCTTAAAAGAAGAAACATCTGACCCATTTGCTGGTGTTCCAAATGATATATTATTTGATTTATTACAAGACTTTGAAGGTGAGTACAATGAGTCCAAAGCAAGACAATTTTGTAAATATTTGAGTATTAGTGATACTAATGAAAATACATCATTTTTTGATGAGTTAATTAATTTAAATCCACGTGTAAGTAATCCTAATGAAATCATTAAACCAACAAGAAAAGAATATAAAGTTGTGTTTGAGATTAAAGAAAAACTATGGGTTAAGTATGAAACTATAACTAACACATTTGGTTATAATGAAAAGTCTGTTGAGCAACAATTCCATGATGGGGATATAGGTTGTTTTGACGGCCCTGAAAGACCAAATAGTCGTGAAGTGTATGATTCTGAGCTTTTAGATGAAAGCATTTACATAATGGATGAAAATGACTTTGAGTCATTCTAAATTTATTTAATCGTCTTATTGACAATTCATCCATATTTATCTATAATCTTATAGAAAATCAAAAAAAATGAAAAAAGTATTATTTGCAATCGTAATGGTAGGAGCCTTAGTGGCATCGTGTAACAACTCAACTGAAACTACAACTGTTGACTCAACAGTTTGTGATTCTGTTATGTGTGACTCTATGAAATGTATCAACAACTGTGATTCTGTTATGTGTGATTCAGTTTGTGAAAAAACATGTGAGACAAAGTGTGAAGTAAAAAAGTAATTCAAACCTATCTAAATAAAAAAACCCCTTCACAAGAGGGGTTTTTTTATGCTCCTCATATTTATTCACATGAGAGATGCTAATTTCGTTAAAGGTACCGTTATCAACTACATGGGTGATGATTGGACGGTAGGTGATTTTTATTTTTTTCCTTGTAATCCAAAAATTTATGTGGGACTAAAAAAAGGTGGTGTTCAGATGAATATTGAACTTGATTTAGTTAAAGACCTCATCACTAATTTAAACTATAGTTTATCCCTACAAGAAAGTTTTTAATATCATTTGTGGCACCTTTAGCAAAGAATGATTCATATGCAGTTGTGTACTGTAATTTAATACCCAATAACTTATTTAAATCAAATTTAATCCACGATTTTGTTGCGAGTATGTAATCTGATGTCTCACCTACTTTTGGTTGATATAAACACTCCGTAAAGTATTTTAACTTATAATTTTTAATTTCACCAAAGAACTGAGTTCTTGGTGAATGACGAATACCTGAATTTACAATTGCTGGGTCAACATAAGAGTTGTCATAATATAAAACACCGTAAGATAATGTGTTTTCCAAATACTTTGTTCTAAAGGTTGTAATACCTCCACCAACACCAGTTTCAACACGTTGATTAATTTTCTTTGATGTTAATTGTGATATTTGACCAAATGTGAAAACAGAATAATTTTTATCTATAATTCTTGGTTGTACCCTTAATGTAAAATCATTAACAAGGATGTTTCCGTTGGTTGTCATCAACTGATAGTTGGTTGACATACCTGTCTCAAACTTTTTCCAATTGACACTGTTAAACGTTGAAAAAACAAGGTTATTCTGTTGGTTGTTATTTGCATTGTTTATTGTACCTGTTAGGTCTACATTATATTTGTATGTAATTGAATCTTGTCCAAATACAAAATTTGATAATATAAGTAGGGGGATTAGAATGTATTTTTTCATATAATAAAAAAGGGGGTTCAAGACCCCCTTAGTAAGGTTTATTATGCTAATAAGTGATAATACTCTTTAAAGTGTTTAATTCTATCAGGAAGTCCGATAGTACCACCGTTTACTCTTTTTGTAACTGCAGTTACCGTAGCGTCATCCGCACCTTTGTCAGCAATTGCATTTAATCCGTTCTTACTGAAGAACCAACCTGCCGAAGCCAAAGCATATTTGGTGGCAACCAAATCAGGATTTGCAACTGTATCTTCACCAATTGATTTTGCAAAAGATGTGTAGTTTTCTTTTCCAGTTAATTGGATGTAACCTCTACCTCTGAATTTGTAGCCTTCTTTTGTTTCCTCACCACCGTTACCCATTCTTCCACCATAAACTTTTGATGCAATTTTTTCAGGGTTTCTTGCATATGATTCAGCAATGTTACCAGGGAAATATTTAGGGAAAATCTTTTTAAGACCATCCGCAGAATAATTCAAGTTTTCTTGAGTTGCTTTGAATCCACCCGACTCGTGACCACATTGTGCCAAGAAGTGAGCCAATCTTAATGGTGTGTTGATTTGGAATTTCTCCATTACAGTTGGAATCTGTACGATTACTGCTTCAGGAATGTGTCCTTTTAATTTTTCCAAATTAAGTGGACCACCTTTAGGAATAAGAACATCTTCTTTAATAACAGATGTAACAGTTAATCCCATTTTTTCCATTGATGCTGGTCCGATAATACCGTCAGCGGTTAAACCATTTTTTGTTTGCCATTCCTTAACAATCTTTTCAGTGCCAGGACCGAAATCGCCGTCAGCGGCAATTCCTAATTTTGATTGAAGAGCTTTTACCTCTTCTCCTTTTGAACCTAATTTTAATACCATAATTTTGTTTTATTTATTCTAATAAATACTTGGTGAATTAGAAAAAAGGTATTATCTTTGTATCATAGAAAGGGAAACAAATTATGAAAAACATCATCTCAACCATCGCAATGTTCATCTTAACTTTCAGTGTTAGCGCACAATCAGTATCAACTGATAAAGTGAAATATTACTTGGATTCTTTTGTTAGTTTGTATTTGAACAAAAAAACTATAAAAGATGACGTTCTTTCAAAAGCGGCAAAACTTCAATCAGATTACATCTTAAAAACTGGTGTAGTGACTCATTATCAAGAAGACCCTGAATACAGGACACCGCCATTTAGGGTTTTTAAAATTGATAGTAATTTTCACAGAGGTATAATTAAAGAAATTGCTGGGGGTGGAGCGATTCCATTCTACGATAAAAAATTTAAATGTGTTGAGGAACAAATTGGATTCAATATCTTAAACATGATTAAAAATTCACCAGACCACAATTACATTTTAACTCACAGTAAATTTTTTGGATACGGAATCTCAATCAAAGGTTATGGATATTCAATGGTAATTGATACTGTATAAAAAAAACCCCACTTTTAAATGGGGTTTTTTATTATAAATGTGTTGTATTACTAACACCTAAGAATTTTCTAGCCTCAGCACCATCTAAAGGTACTGGTGATGGGTGATACCAATATTTCATAATGTCACCATCTTTAAACTGTTTAATATTATTTCCTTGAGTACCAGCCTTTGCTTGTGTTTTATAAAAATCATCATTAGGGAACGATGCACTATTATTAATATACGTAAATGCATTTGGGTCAAAGTCGTTTTGAGGGTCTTGTTTAAACATATTAAAATCTTCCTCCATTGGGAAATAATGATTAATATTACCAGGGCAAATAAATACAATTTCATTTGTATATTGTGGTGGAACCTTTCCAAAATTAGGATGTCCTTGTACGTCAACCGTCCAATTTTTACCTAACATTGGTGAGTAACCAGGGTAATAACTTTGTTGTCTAAGAAATTTACCTCCACTACAAAAAGGAACGATTGGTTTTTCTCCCGATGGTGTAATTACAACATTAACAAATTGTTCTTTAGTGTAATTAGGGTCTTTAGCTCCTTTTGTTGGGTCCCAAGGCGTTTTACCAATTGTTACATTAGGTTTTGTACCAAAATCTAAAATGTTTCTATATTTTGCTAATTTATTTTCCAAAACAGAACGTAAAGATTTTGCTCTTGCGAATGCCAATGAACCTGGTGTCTTATATGGTTCTTGGTTTGGAACCTGAGACTCACCAGCGTCAACAGACAATGTTATTTTTGTATTTTTAGGGAATTGTCTAATATATTCCTCAATTTGTGGTATAATAGCATCAATTCTTGATGTATCACTAATTTCAGCAACACCACTAGCAAAAGTACCACCTATAGGTATTGTTAACGAAGTTGGTGAAGTTTGTACGTCTTGTTCATTTAAATAGTGTCTTTTAGTTGCCGAAACGTGCATCTCTAAAATTCTATTTTTTTCGTCTTCATTAATATCAAATAATTTCTTCATAGTAATCTATATTTACACAATAAATATATCAATAATATAAAATGTGTTGGTATTTATAAACAATGGACGATAATAAAATAAATGAAATTGAGGACATCCTAATGGATGAAGAATTCCGTGTTGACAATTTTGAATTTAAATTGGATAGAATTAGAAATAGTTGGGCAGATTCCTTATTTTTTGATTTTAAAATTCACAATCCTAATGATGATTCATTTTCTCGTAGGTGTTTAGAAGATTCATTATATGACGAATTAAAACCTTATTTAAAATATTTTGGAATTGAGGGACATGTTACTATAAACATTTATGACAAAAATAAAAAATTAGAACCTTTTTACATTACAGATGATTTTATAAATGGATTGTTTGATGAAATAAAAGGAATTACAGATATTAATCATGATAATGATTATGATGATTTAATAATTAAAATTAAACAAGAACCAATAAAAATTACTTTGGAAGACACTGATTTAGGTATGGCTTTAAATCTTACAATCTATGCCAAATACATTGACCATTACATTACTCGTGAAGGTAATTTTGTTGGAATTGGTCCTTTAACTAAAGGAAGTACATGGAGAATTTTTAAGGAGTATAATCATTTTGGTGAAGAGTGGTATCACGATGCAATTATAAACTACTCGGAAAGATTTAGGTCTATGGGGTGTGTTGGTTTTTTAATTAACACCAAGTTTATCTAAGTTCAAACTTTAATGTAATATCCCTTGCAATTGATTTGTATCCTGTTAATTCAGTGTAAATCTTTTGGACATCTTTTTCAAGACCAATAATATCATAATTTTTACCGTAACATTGTATAAATGGCCAAAAACCTATTGTATCACCAACATTAAATCTGTCTTTACATTCACCCTTAATTTTAAAATAAAAACCTTCTTTGGTTATTACGTTTAGATTACAAATAAACATACCCATTTTAATACCAGGACCTCTTGTAATTTCAACACGCTCAACAAAGGTATACTTTCTTGGTAGAAAAGCATTTAAAGCCTTTTGGTATCCTATGCGTGTTATTTCCATGATAATAAATATCATTTATCAAGAAATAGGATATTTATGTTTAACACTATTATGGAAAACAAAAAATTAAACGAACAACTTAATAAAATGAAGTCATTAATGATTGAACAAGAGGTTCAAGAAGATATGTTAGATGACATCAAAGATTACCTTTATGGTAAAGTACAAGGTGTGTCAAGTAAACTTGGTAAAGCTTTTGATAGCTTATTAGATACAGGCGATTCATCTGAGGTAAGTTCATCATTTACAGTACCTGATGAAAAACCAGAAGACTTATCACAGGAAGAAAAATTAAAATTATTTTCAACAGTAAAAAATGATGATGATTTTTATAAAGCGATATTATTTGGTATTGGAGCTCCGACATCAAAACACAATATTGACTTTTTAAAATTATGGAGAATTGCTGAAATGGGAACCGAAGGTATGAATAAGAAAAAAGTAACCGCAACTAACAACCCATTAAATACTACTTTCAATTATTCTTTGGACCGTGAAAGTAAAAACTATAACTCAGTTGGTGTTAAACATTATTCAAAACCTGAATACGGTGTTGATGCAACAATTAAAACATTAAAGAACGGTTATTACAATTGTATTGTTCAAAGTTTAAGAGATGGTAAATCATTTAATGAAATTGCAGGATGTAGAACAAGAGACGGTAAGAAAGGTGAGTTAGATGTGTGGGGAACTACTTCAAAAGGTATGATGTCAGTAATTGAAAGATTCAAAGGTCGTGAAGATACCGCAAGAAAAATTGACCAACAAATACCTGAGTAATTTCAAAGACAATCAATATTAATATTAAAGTATAATATCAGTCTATCCAACCCCAACAGGTTGGATATTCTTTTTTTAATATCTTCTTTCAATATTTGTAAATTCATTCCCTCCTGATATTCCCAACCTTCAAGTTTCAAAGACAACCACATACATTTCTGATTCATGTCCTCAAATTCATTTAGTTCTATAATAGAAAATTTATATTTCGGGTTTTCTTGGAAGTCATGAATAATGTCCAACATCAAAGTGTTTGTAATCATGGACAATAGATAAACAAATTAATTTATTGTGTAAACAAAAAATCCCCCACCTTGTTAGATGAGGGATTAATTAATTTTTAAATAGTGTTATTAAAGTTTGTTAACCTGTGGATGTCTTCCAAGTTCTGCGTGTAATGCTTCAACTGCCTTAATTAAGTTTGTGTACTTAGTTTTAATTGTTGGATTCTTAGAGTAGTCAATGTTATGATAATGTTTTTCAAATTCAGTTTTAGCTTTAACCAAACTGTCATATAATTTTTGTGCCACAGGTTTTTCAGCCTTTGGTTTAATTTCTTTTTTTGGCTCTTCGGTTGCTGTTGCTTCAGGCATCGGAGACATACCCTGAATACCAACCAATTGGTTTTCGTTAACCACTCTATTAATTAGTTCTACTAATTGTGATTCAGATAATCTTACTGTTTTCATACTTGTTTTCTATATAAATATATCAATTTTATTTGTTTTTCACTTTTGATAATTTTTTTATTAATTTTTCTATTTCACGTTTCTTTAACTCCAATCTTTCAATTTCGTTTTCTTTATTGGTACCGTAAGAAAAATGTTGTTTTACTTTCTTAATTTGTGGTGAACCAGTGTCTTTTTTAATTCCAAAATCAAAATTTGTAATCAGTGGTTCCTCATAAAATCTGGCGTAATCTTTACCGTCTTTAACAATTCTATTTCTTTCATTTGCAAAAATTATGAACTGTTCTTCATCAACAAACATAATTACTTGAACGTTTGTCGGTTTGTATTGTGTTGGGTTGTATGAACTTGATTTGATTCTATAATACACCGTTCCTTCAGGGTCTGTCCATCTTCTTGACATCTTTGTGTCAAATGGTTTTACTTGTGTAGAAAAAGATGAACCGTTAGGAAGTGTAACAATAAGGTCCTTACCTTTAGAGAAATCTTCTTCAGCACCTGAACAAAACTTTTGTAATGTTATGTTTGGTAATTTATCACTTAAAATTTTAATGGCTTGTCTTTCACGAGCTTCACCTTTTAAATAGGTTTGTAAATTTGCTCTAACCAACTCATTAATGTATCTACCACCTGGTGTGAATAAATCTTCAGCATTATTTTTAACCCAAGTGTATACATTATCTTTATCACCTGATTGTGCGTGTAATTCTTTTATCTTGCTGTGAACCATAGAATTGGTATCAAATCTATTAATAATTGACCAATTGTATTTTTCTTCACCAGGATGTGCTAATTCTTTTGGACCAATAACACCTTCTTTGGTTTGACATACATCACTAAATTCTGGATATACCGCTTGTACTGTTGACCATTGTGTTCCTGGTGGAATCTTATAACCATTACCAGTATAAATTTGTCTTAGCAAAGGTCTTATGGTACTTGACATTGTATAGTCAGGTCCGAACTGAGCCTCAACAATAATACCCTTTAATGCGCTTAAAAATTTCATCATATATAAATACTTCAAACTTTTTTTTAATTCTTTGGACTTTTTACCAGAGGTTTGATAATTATTATCTTATTATAATATAATATATATTAATACTAGTATATATTATTTATTTTTATATAACTTCTATATAGAACTTATATGGATTTTTTGGTAAAGTTTTTGTATCATTTATTTGATGTCTATTCTACTTTTAACCGTTGTCCAAGTACTTACCATCATTTGTGTATACGAGTTCGTCAGATGGTCCCTATTGAGTTTATTTGATATGTTTTTCCATCACATTGAATATGGTGATAAACCCGTGAAGGTAAAAACTTGGGAGGACATGACACTTGACCATTACAAGAAACAAATTAAAAAGAATCATGATGAACTTTATATGGAACAAAAAACCCCTTCGGGTGGGAAGGGGTTTAAGTGGTTATATAAAATATTCTATGTCGTCATCACCATCATCGTCATCATCGTTTCCGCTTCTATACAAGTCCAGTAATTGGTCTCCATACACTTCCTTTATGTAGTCAATCAATTCTTCTTCAATTTCAGTGTCTACATAGTCAGAAATTAAATAATAAATAATATTATCAGCATATTCAAACTCATCTGAAAAATCAGATGCGTATGTTGTGTTTAAAATTTCTTCAAATTTTTCAGAGTTAAGTAAAGAATCACCAATATCCTCAACACTTTCATCTTCTTCATTCATCATTTCATGGATTGTCGCGCCACCAACAGGTACAGGTGCAAAACTTTTATCACTAACTTGTGATGGTCCGTGTTTTTTTGAGATGTCCATTAATATTTTTTCTAAAACGTTCATACCACGTTCATGTCCAAATTCCTTAAAGTATTTATTAATTGCTTTATAAAGTGATAACTCAGGCTTATGTGCATCCTCCATTATGGTGATATGTTTTCTGATTGATTCTTTAATTGATTTCATAATTTGTTTTTTAGTATAAATATAAGTATCTTTGTATTATGTTTGAATTGATAGAATTGATTTTGTCTTTTTGTTTGTATAGGTTATTAACATTGAGAAAGATGCCAGCAATTACATTTGGTGGTGAAATAAAAATCTTGTTTGGTTATGGTATTTGGTATTCTATAGTATCATTATTATTTGTACTTGTTTTACATTTCATAAAATAAGAATATACACCAAATCACAAGTAACTTATATTTATGAATATATTATGCGTGACTTAATAAAAAGAATACTTAAGGAAGAGGTTGGGGTACCAAGTGGAATTGCCGATTCTGCCAAAAGGTTATATCTTGATTTGATAACAAGATTAAAAAGAAAAACTATTACAGGGAATTCTAATTTTAATTTATTGTTTAAAAATAAAGACGGGAAATATTCCTTTGCTGATTTCAAAAACTTTGAGAATATTAAAATTGAATTTGAATTTGAAGGATATGATGAGGTTGAAAATCCATCACGTTCAGGTATTTTAATTATGGGTATGGGTCATCAAGGTGAAGCACAATTAAATGATTTATTTGATTTAGTAAATGTCACAAATAATACCACAACTCTTTCAATCACACTTGCAATTCCAATATCAATACCTGAAATAACAAATAAGGATGTAATTAAAACTTTGATGGATAATCAGGTAATGATAGTATCATCATTGGCTCACGAGTTAAAACATGCTTACGACGGTTACAAAAAACCAACAGAAAAACTTAAAAACAGAGCACCTTATTCGGCATATTCAAATGTACGAACAGGTATTCGTGAAGTTGATGAATTTATTTATTTCCTATACTTTATAACAACAATTGAGAATTTAGTTAGACCATCTGAAATATATTCACAAATGAAAGAAGGAAATATTTCAAGAGAAGACTTTTTAGAATTTATTTCAAGTAATACAACATATCAAACACTTAAGAAAATTAATAATTTTAGTGTTAATGATATAATATCAACATTAAAAGAAAAACCTGAGGTAATAGATATATTCATATCAAAAAATACAAATTATGATATTCCTGAAGATATTGATAAAAAAATTGAATTGTTTTTTAATATACTTTATATTGAATTATCAAGAAACATTTTAAGTAGAGCACATTCAATGTTAACTAATAATTTCTTTGAGTCGTTATTTGGGGTTTCAGAAGAAAAACAAAAATTCTTGGATGTGTATGAAACTGAAATATTAAGATTTAAAAATAATCCTTTGAGATATTTTGAATTTCAACAAAAAAAGTTTAAATTTGTAAGTGAAAAAATGATGAAACGATTATCAAAACTATATTCTTTGGCTAAGCCAAACCCTATCAAATTGGTAAATAAAGACCCAATGACATTTGAAATGCGAATGTTAGAGTCTAAACCAAGAAATATAAAATCTTAATAAAAAAAATTGTGGATATAATTAGTGATTTATCACGAATACGAACTTTATTATCAGAAAATACTAATGAAATTTCTGATGAAAAAGACATTTTAATGGAATTATTAACGTTCTTACTACCTGACCACAGTGTTTACAGTCCTGATTCTGTTTATAATTGTATGGATTCTGATGAATATCACAAAATTTATATAGAATACAGTGTAAATAAAGAACACACAATTTTAGAAAAAGAAGAATCTTACGATGATGATGACGTATTAAGTACTGAATATAAAGGTACTGTCTATCTAACAATAGAAAAACTTAATATTTTGGACCAAAATAGTAATATTTTGGTTGAGGACGCAGACTGGTATGATATACCAGAGTTTATTTTTGAAGAATTTGAAGGTGATTTAGGAAGTTTGTGTTACAAATATGGTCTAAATGTTGATTTTGACTATATTGTAAAAGATTAATGATTTTTATTTCATTAATCTATTAATATCCTGCATAATTAACTGTTGTTTTGACTGAAGTACTTTAATATTTCTCTCTTGTTCTTCAGTAAGATTCACTTGTGTAATCTTAATATCAGCGATTTTGTTTCTTAAAACATCAAATTGTGACATTAAATAATTATATCTTTGGGCTTTTTGTTCGTTATTCATAATATAAGTGTAGTTTTTTTAATTTAAAAGTATATGTTTAATCATTATTTT
>Ga0209596_1002105_pt1 | contig 16614 bp, 13 predicted proteins | sample M_130807_MF_Meta_FD_187314 | JGI IMG/M metagenome (GOLD analysis project Ga0209596, IMG submission 187314) | Freshwater microbial communities from Lake Montjoie, Canada to study carbon cycling - M_130807_MF_MetaG (SPAdes) (version 2) | ecosystem: Environmental > Aquatic > Freshwater > Lake... | reverse complement strand
AACTTTAAATCTTCTAAATACTCACTATATTTTCCAATTTTATTTACATTAGATCTAATTGCATTATCAATTGCATTTACTGGTCCATTACCCGATCCTTCGCAAATAATATCTTTTTTATCAACCTGCAAAATAACTGTTGCATAAGAGTTGATAAGATCATTGTCATTGCTTTTGCTAACTTTGACTTCATATTTTTTAATATTTAAATAATTAGGAACTTCACCTAACAATCTTCGAGTTAACAATTCAAATGAAGCATCAGCTCCGTCATAAGCATATCCAATAAATTCCCTATCTTTAACTTGCTCTAATAATTTTTGAATTTTCGGGTCATCTTTATTTATTTTAATATTTAACTTCTCTAATCTTGATAAAATATTTGATCTTCCTGACTGATCAGAAACAACAATATTCCTTTTGTTTCCAATAGATTCTGGAACAATGTGTTCATATGTTTTAGGATTTTTTTCAACAGCAGAAACATGAAGGCCGCCCTTATGCGAAAAAGCTGAAGCCCCAACGTAGGCGGCGTGATTATTAGGTTTTCTGTTTAATATTTCATCTAATAATCTAGAGCATTCAGTTAGGTATTTAACTTTTGTTTCTTCTACTGAAATATTAAATTTATCTTTGAAATATTTTTTAAATAGCAACGTTGGAATAATAGATACGATATTTGCATTACCACATCGCTCTCCTAAACCATTCAATGTTCCCTGTACTTGTCTTGCTCCAGATCTAATAGCAGCAAGTGTATTTGCTACTGCATTTTCAGTGTCATTATGAGTATGAATTCCTAAATTCTTTCCAGGAATAATTTTTGCAACATCGTTTACAATTTCTTCAATTTCAAATGGTAATGTACCACCATTAGTGTCACATAGAACAACCCATCTTGCTCCGTTATCATAAGCTGAACGAATACATTTTAATGCATAATCTTTATTTTTTTTATAACCATCAAAAAAATGTTCTGCATCAAACATATACTCTCTGTTATTTTTTACAAAATGTTTTGTAGTATCAACGATATTTTCTAAATTTTCATCCTTTGAAATTCCCAAAGCTACATCTACGTGAAAGTCCCATGTTTTTCCTACAATACAAACAGACTTAGTATTAGAATTTAAAATAGCGGAAAGACCTGGATCGTTTTCTGCACTTCTGCCAGATTTTTTTGTCATCCCAAAAGCAACTATGGTTGAATTCGACAATTTTGGAGGTTTGTTAAAAAAATTAGTATCAGTTGGATTAGCTCCTGGCCATCCTGCCTCAATATAATCAACACCTAATTTGGATAATGCAGTCGCAATTCGATTTTTTTCATCCATAGAAAAATTGACACCCTGTGTTTGAGCTCCGTCTCTTAAGGTGGTATCAAATATATAAATTTTTTCTTTGCTCATTATTTATGTTTCCAATGTGTTTTATCATTAAGATCTTCAATTAAAATTCCATTCTTTTCAAGATTGAATCTAATTTTATCAGCCTCTTTAAAATCTTTATCTTTTCTAGCAAGATTTCGTTGTTGTATTAGCTTTTCAATCTCGCTCAAATCTAATTTCGATTTTTTTTTTAAACTATTAAATTGTTCTTGGCTTTCATCAAACAAACCAAGAAATTTAAGAGCAGAATTTAGATATTTTTTGGCTACAGGATCGCCAGTTTTTGCTTTGTTATAAAGGCTATGAATATTAGTTATAAATTTTGGTGTATTTAAATCATCTAATAAAATATTATAAAGTTCATCGTTAATTTCATCCTCATTCGGAGAATAATAACTGTACCAGTTCTCTAGTATTTTTTTGTTTGTGTCTAAAATTTTTAAATTCCAGTCTAACGGCTGTCTATAATGAGTGCCTAGAATAGATAATCTAACTATCTGACCATTAAAATTATTTTTTAAATTATTAATAGTTACGAAATTTCCATCAGATTTTGACATTTTCTTTCCATTCACAGTTAAATAGCCATTATGCATCCAATATTTTGCTAAAATATTTGAATCATTTGCACAAATTGATTGTGCTATCTCATTTTCATGATGAGGAAAAATAAGATCCAATCCTCCACAATGAAGATCAAATTCTTTACCTAAATACTTTTCTGACATTACTGAACATTCTATGTGCCAGCCAGGTCTTCCTTTTCCCCAAGGTGATTCCCAGGCGGGCTCTTCATCTTTAGAAGGTTTCCATAGTACAAAATCCAAAGGATTATTTTTTAACTCAGAAATTTCTACTCTGGATCCAGAGATTAATTCTTTTGGATTTTTATTAGATAATTTTCCATAATCTTTAAATTTATTTACATTAAAATAAACATTACCATCTTTGATATATGCAAATTTTTTATCTAATAAATTTTTAATCATTTGAATCATACCTTCTATATTTTCAGTAGCTTTCGGCTGATTGTTAGGAATTAAACAATTTAAATATTTGCAATCCGATAAAAAAATATCTGTAACGTTTTTTGTAAGTTCACTAATATTAATTTTAAGCTCGTTAGCTCTCTGTATGATCTTGTCATCTATATCAGTGATATTTCTAACGTAATTAACTTTATTTTTTCCAAATTTTTTTATTAAAATTCTATATACAAGATCAAAAATAATTAATGGTCTAGCGTTACCAATATGTGGATCATCATAAACTGTTGGACCACAGACATACATTCCAACTAAATTTTTATTTAAAGGAACAAATTCTTCTTTTTCTCTACTTAAAGTATTATAAATTTTAAAACTATTTGTTGTCATCAAACTTACAAATTGGGATTAAATTCATTTTATGAAGATTTCTTTTTCTAATTTTTAAATATTTTTCGTAATTTATATCTTTTGGATTAAGCATAGCTTTTTCTAAATCTTGATATGACATTCCTAATTGTTTTTCATCGGTTCTACCATCAGTCCATAGTCCATCTGTTGGTTCAGCATTGATAATACCTTCTAATATTTTAAGCTCTATTCCCATGTCCCATACTTGAGATTTTAAACAATCAGCGATTGGAGAAATATCAACCCCTCCGTCTCCATATTTAGTATAAAAACCAACTCCGAAATCCTCGACTTTATTTCCAGTTCCAACAACGATGCCATTATTTGCTCCAGCAACCTGATAAAGAGTCGCCATTCTAAGTCTTGCTCTTGAATTAGCAAAAGCGTGCTCATTGTCAAACTTGTTTAAAGTTTTTTGAAAACTATTAAAAACTTCATCTAAATTAATAATGACTTCATCAACATTAGAAAAGTTACTCTTCAACCATTTCAAATGTGCTTTACTTAGGTCATCTTGAAATTTTAATTGTTTAATTGGCATGGATAAGGCTTTGACTTTCATTCCTGTCATTGCAGAAATGGTACTTACTACTGCTGAATCAATTCCTCCAGAAACTCCAACTACTAAGCTGTCAGGTTTTCTTTCCATTGAATTACAATAGTTTTTAATCCAGTTTTTAATGAATTGAATTCTATCTGCTGCTGTCATTATAATATTTTTACTTTTTTTTAAGTTTGAAGCAAAAAAATTATTAAAAAATAATTTTTAAGAAGCTTTTTTAATGGAATTTATTGAGTATTTTGAATTTTTTTTAATTTCCTCAGAAATAAGAAAGGCTAATTCAATAGCTTGATTTGCATTCAATCTAGGATCACAATGCGTATGGTATCTGCTTGATAAATCTTTATCAGTAATATTTTGCGCACCCCCAATACATTCTGTTACATTTTTCCCTGTCATTTCAATATGAAGTCCGCCAGCATAAGTTCCTTCTCCTTGATGTACATCAAAGAAACTTTTTACTTCGGAAATTATATCTTTAAACGGTCTGGTTTTAAATCCAGTAGTAGATTTAATCGTGTTACCATGCATAGGATCGCATGACCAGATTACTTTTTTATTTGATTTTTTAACAACTTGAATAAGTTTTGGTAAAAACTTTTTAACTTTATCATGACCAAATCTAGCAATTAAAGTTATTCTACCAGCTTCATCTTCTGGATTTAAAACTTCAATTAACTTAATTAATTCTTTTGGATCCAGGCTAGGTCCACACTTAATTCCTATTGGATTTTTAATTCCTCTACAAAACTCAACATGAGCACCATCTATTTGTCTAGTACGATCTCCAATCCACAAAAAATGTGCTGACGTATCGTGATGTTCGCCTGTTGTTGAATCGACTCGAGACATTGCTTCTTCATAAGGAAGATGTAAAGCCTCATGACTTGTGTAAAAATTAACAGTTCTCAATCTTCTATTTTGTTCAATAGTTATTCCGCAAGCATGCATAAAATTTAAAGCTTCCATAACTTTATTTTGAATTTCTTTAAATTTTTTATCAGCACTCTTGTTTACAAAGTCCATATTCCATAAGTGAACTTTGCTTAAGTCAGCAAACCCCCCTTGAGAAAATGCCCTTAATAAATTTAATGTTGAAGCAGATTGTGAGTAAGATTTTAACAATCTTGCAGGATCTGGCTTTCTAGACTGCTCATCAAATTTCATGCCGTTGATATTATCTCCTAAGTAGCTAGGAAGTTCTTTCCCATTCACAACTTCTGTAGAAGAGCTTCTTGGTTTAGAGAATTGACCTGCAACTCTACCTATTTTTACTATTGGTAGATGTGATGAAACTGTAAGTATTAAAGAAACTTGTAAAATAACTTTAAATAAATCTCTAATATTGTCAGGGTGAAACTCCTCAAAACTCTCAGCACAATCTCCTCCTTGAAATAAAAATGCTTTTCCTTCGCTCACTTCTCCTAACATATGTTTAAGTGTGCGCGTCTCTCCCGCAAAAACAAGTGGTGGAAATTTAGAAATTTCTTTCAAAACTTCGTTTAATTTACCTTCGTTTTCATAAACGGGTAAATGCTTTGCAGTTTTCGCTCTCCATGAATTAGGTTTCCAATTTTTCATATTCAACCTACAGTATATATAGAGTGTTCTAAGCCTACAAGAATAAATTATTCTACTGTAACAGATTTGGCTAAATTTCTTGGCCTATCTATGTTGTTGCCTTTTTTTAAAGCAACATAATAAGCAAGTAACTGTAAAGGAATATTACTTAAAAATGGAGATAGAAATTTGTGAATTTTTGGAATTCTAATTTCTGACCAAATATTTTCACTAGTTGCAATCTCATCTCCGTGGTCAGAAATTAATAAAATTTTTCCTCCTCGTGCAATAACTTCCTGCATATTAGATATTGTTTTTTCATAAAATCTATCTTTCGGAGCAATAACAATAACTGGCATTCCATTTTCAACTAAAGCTAAAGGGCCGTGCTTCATTTCTCCAGCTGGATAACCTTCTGCGTGCAAATATGTAAGTTCTTTAAATTTTAGAGCACCTTCTAATGCTATTGGAAAAGAAAGGCCTCTACCTAAAAACATTGAGCCTTTAATATCTATAAAATCTACTGCTAAGTCTTCTATTAATTTTTTATTATTTAAAATTGATTCAATATTAGAATGAATATTTTCTAAATCTTTAATAATATTTAAATACTCTTCTTCTTTTATTTCATTTCTAATTCTTGCAATTTTTAAAATGAATAATAAAAGAACCAAAATCTGTCCTGTAAAAGCTTTTGTTGAAGCAACACCAACTTCTGGTCCAACGTGAATCGGCAAAACTAAGTCTGATAATCTTGATAATGAGCTTTCAGTAACATTTACAATTGCACAAGTTTTTGCTCCTTTTTTCTTACAAAAATCCAACGCGGCAATCGTATCTGCAGTTTCTCCTGATTGAGAAACAAAAATATAAAGTTCATTTTCTTTTATTTTATTATTTCTGTATCTAAATTCTGATGCAACATCTACGTTAACATCTAAATTAGTAAACTCTTCAAACCAATATTTTCCAACTACACAAGCGTGATATGCTGTTCCACAAGCTATTAAGTTAATTTTTGTAATTTTTTTCGGATCAACTGGAAAGTTAATTATATTGATCTCTTTTCTTGTTTTATCGAGATATTCGTTAATACATTTTTTAATAACTTCTGGTTGTTCAGAAATTTCTTTAGACATAAAATCTTTAAAATTCCCTTTGTTATAATTCTCTTTTTCATTAGCTAATTTATGTATTTTTTTTTCAATCTTTTTCTTATTTTTGTCAAAGAATTCAATTTTATTTTTAGTTAAGACGCATACATCCCCATCATCAAGGTAAGAAACTTCTTTTGTCATAGAGTTTAAAGCATAAGAATCTGAACCTAAGTACTTTTCTTTATCTGTATAACCAACGGCAAGTGGACTTCCTCTTCTTGCACCTACAATTAAATTATTGAATTTTTTAAAAATAATTCCTAATGCAAAACTCCCTTGTAATTTCTTTAATGTTTCAAATACAGAGTCTAAATAATTCATTTTTTTTAAATTCTCAGTAATAAGATGAGTTACAACCTCTGTGTCTGTTTGTGATTTAAAAATATGTCCTTTTTCTACTAGTTCTTTTTTAATAATTGCAGAATTTTCAATAATTCCATTATGAACAACAGATACTTCCTCTGAAGAATGCGGATGAGCATTTGCTTGATTTGGAACCCCATGGGTAGCCCAACGAACATGACCAATTCCAATATTACCAGACAATGAAGTTTTTTTAATTAATTTTTCTAAATCAGAAACTTTGCCAGCGCATTTATTCTCTACTATTTCTCCATTGTGAATTGTCGATATACCAGCAGAGTCGTAGCCTCGATATTCAAGTTTTTTTAAAGATTCTAAAATTTCTTTAGAAATATCTTTATAACTAGCAATACCGATAATACCGCACATAAATTATTTTTATTTTTTTCTTTTTTTAAATTCTTTTTGAGAAATTCTACTTAAAGCAAGAGTATTATCTTTTACATCTTTAGTAATGGTAGAGCCCGCTCCTATCACTGTATTCTTTCCTATTTTTACTGGAGCAACTAAAGAACTGTTTGACCCTATAAAAGCATTATCTGAAATTTTAGTTTTATATTTATTTTTACCATCATAATTACAAGTGATTGTTCCAGCTCCAACATTAACATTTTTTCCTAATGTTGAGTCACCGATATAGCTTAAGTGATTAACTTTAGAGTTTTTTCCAATTCTAGACTTTTTAATTTCAACAAAATTTCCAATTTTGGAATCATCTTCTAAAACTGTATCAGGTCTTAATCTTGCAAATGGTCCAATCGTTACATTGTTACCAATTCTTGTTTTCTCTATATAAGAAAAACTTAATATTTTAACATTATTTCCAATTTTAACTCCTTTGCCAATTACAACATAAGGCTCAATTAAAACGTTTTTTCCAAATTTTGTGTCTGAAGATAAATAAATTGATTCTGAAGAAATTAATTTAACTCCTTTTTTAATTGCTAATTTTTTAATTTTATTTTGTAATAATTTTTCAGATTCAATCATAATGAAGTTTATAAATAACTTTAATTCAAATTTATGATTTATTGCTATTTGAACAATGTTACTATAGGAATGATTTTAATAATTTAACTCACAAATTATTTCTTTTAACTACTAATTTTTCAATTAATTTATGAGTAAAGCGATAGTTTTTGATCTGGATGGAACCCTTGTAGATTCTGCTCCTGATTTAATGGATGCGCATAATTATGTGATGCAAAAATTTGGTTATCAGCAAAAACCACTCTCGGACATACGCTATTTAGCTGGCAGAGGCGCTGCCAATATGATTTTGAGTTCTTTAAAAAATGAAGAAAAAAAATTCGATCCAAATCTTCATAAAAAAATGACTGAAGATTTTATTAATTATTATAAAGAAAATATTTCAAAAAAATCGCAAATTATTAAAGGTGTTAATGAATTTCTTGTCTGGGGAAAGTCCCAAAAAATTAATTTTGCTATTTGCACTAATAAAATGGAATCTTTAGCTAAAAAACTTCTTAAAGAAATTAATCTTATTGAATTTTTTGATTATATCGCGGGAGCTGATACTTTTGAATATAGAAAACCAGATCCTAGACATTTAACAAATATATTGGAAATTTTAGATGTTAAAAAAGAAGATAGTATTATGGTTGGTGATAGCGAAACTGATGCTGAAACTGCAAGAGCGGCAAATATAAATTTTATTCTGATTAAAGGAGGCTATACTGAAAAAGATCAAAATAGCATTTATCATAATCATTTTATTAATGACTTTACTGAAATGAATGGAATATTATCTAAAATGAAGTTTTTAAATTAATTATGCATTTTGTTAAAAAAACACCAGCAGAAAAAAGATCTGACTTACAAAAAAAATTAAAGACAGGAAAACTTATTCGCTTTCCGGGAGCCTATAATCCGCTTGTTGCAAAATTAATTGAAGATATTGGCTATGATGGCGTTTACATATCAGGTGCTGTTATCGCTAATGATTTAGGGATACCTGATATTGGACTTACAACTCTAACTGAGGTTTCTTACAGAGCAGAACAAATTGCAAGGGTTACAAATTTACCTTCAATTGTTGATGCTGATACTGGATTTGGTGAACCAATGAAATGTGGGCGAACGATTGAAACGTTTGAAAATTTTGGAATTTCAGGTTGTCACATTGAGGATCAGGTTAACCCTAAAAGATGTGGGCACCTAGATAATAAAGATGTTGTAAGCACTAGTGAGATGGTTAAAAAAATTAAATCAGCAGTCAAAGCCAGAAAAGATAAAAATTTTTTAATTATAGCGAGAACTGATGCCAATTCCACTGAGGGTTTAGATAAAACAATTTCAAGAGTAAAAGCTTATATTGACGCTGGCGCGGATATGATTTTTCCAGAAGCTTTAAAAGATGAAAAAGAGTTTGAAAAAATAAGAAAATCTACAAAAGCCTATTTACTTGCTAATATGACTGAATTTGGAAAATCAAAATTACTTTCTGTTAAAGAACTTAATAACCTTGGTTATAATTTAGTGATTTATCCAGTAACAACGCAAAGATTAGCATTAAAAAATGTTGAGGATGGATTAAGACAGATATTCAAAGATGGTCATCAAAATAATGTAATTGATAAAATGCAGACTAGAAAAAGATTATATGAGTTAGTTGAGTATGAAAAATATAGTGAATTTGACAGTTCTGTATTTGATTTTTCTAAAAAAGGTCATGAATAATAATGTCTGAAGTTGAGATTAAAAAAGGCCTAGTTGGCGTTATTGCTGACGAAACTAAAGTTTCAGAAGTAATGCCTGATATCAATTCTTTAACCTATAGAGGCTATGCAGTTCAAGATCTCGCTGAAGCATGCATCTTTGAAGAGGTTGCTTATTTATTATTAAATGGAGAATTACCAAACAAATCGCAGCTAACTAAATTTCAAGAAGAAGAAAGAAACAATAGAGGAATTAGTACTAATTTAAAAAAAATTATTCAAAACTTTCCGAAAACCGCAAATCCAATGGATACAACTAGAACTTCTGTGAGTCATTTAAGCTTAGAAGACTCTGAAACTGATACAAATACTATTGAGGCTAATTATAATAAATTTATAAGAATTTTTGCAAAAACCCCGACAGCTGTTGCGGCAAATTTTAGAACAAGAAAAGAATTGGATATAATAGATCCAAAAAAAGATTTAAGCTTTAGCGAGAATTTTTTTCATATGTGTTTTGGAAAAGTTCCAAGCAAAGATGTTGTTAAAGCATTTGATGTGTCTTTAATTTTGTACGCCGAACATAGTTTTAACGCTTCAACTTTTACATCACGAATTATAGCAAGCACTCTTGCCGATATTCATAGTGCAATCATTGGAGGAATTAGCGCTTTAAAAGGTCCTTTGCATGGCGGGGCGAATGAAGCGGTAATGGAAATGTTTTTTGAAATTAAAGAACCCGAAAATGCTGAAAAATATATTTTAAATAAAATAAAAAATAAGGATTTAATTATTGGTTTTGGTCATCGTGTTTATAAAAAGGGAGATTCTAGAGTACCTACAATGACTAAATATTACTACAAAACAGCGGAGTTCTATAAAAATGAAAAATTTCCTAAAATTTCTAAAATATTAGAAGAAACTATGATTAAAGAAAAAAATATATTTCCGAATTTAGATTTTCCATCGGGTCCTACTTATTACTTAATGGGATTTGATGTTGATTTTTTTACTCCAATTTTTGTAGTTTCCAGAATTACCGGATGGTCTGCTCACGTAAATGAACAATTAAAAGACAACAGATTAATTAGACCTCTTTCAAAATACACAGGATCAGTTCATCGAAAAGTTCAGCCGATAGATAAAAGATAATTTTAAATTATTTAGTAAATTCAAAAGCTTCAACCCAAGAACCTTTTGTAGAAGCTTTAGAATATTCTGTTGCTCTACCTTCAAAAAAGTTCATGTGTTCAACACCATTTAACATATCATCTAACCAAGTTAACGGATTCTCTTTAACTTCGTAAATCTCTTTTAAACGTAATTGAGATAATCTACGATTTGCAATCCATCTAATATAATCTTTAACCTGTTGAGCTGTTAATCCCTCAATATCGCCCATTTCAAAGGCTAAATCGATAAAAGCGTCCTCATGATGAACAATTGTTCTGCAAGCATCATAAATTTCTTTTTTCAAACTCTCGTCTAACAAACCTGGGTTTTCATCACAAAAAGTATTAAAAATTTTGATCATTGAATTACAATGAAGAGTCTCATCTCTTACAGACCAAGTAACAATTTGGCCCATGCCTTTCATTTTATTAAATCTTGGAAAATTTAGTAAGATTGCAAAACTTGCAAACAACTGAAGGCCTTCTGTGAAGGCACTAAATACTGCTACTGTTTTAGCAATTTCACGTTTGTTGTTTGTGTTAAAATTTTTCATGTAGTCATACTTATCTTTCATTTCTTTATATTTTAGAAATGCTGAATATTCGGAATCTGGCATTCCAATTGTGTCTAATAAATGAGAGTAAGCAGCGATATGAATTGTTTCCATTGCTGAAAACGCAGTCATCATCATTAAAACTTCTGTTGGTTTAAATACGCTCGTATAATGTCGAAGATAGCAATTATTTACTTCAACATCTGCTTGAGTAAAAAATCTAAAAATTTGAGTAAGTAAATTCTTTTCACCTTGAGTTAATTTTTTTTGCCAATCTCTAATATCTTCTGACAACGGAACTTCTTCTGGTAACCAATGAATTCTTTGTTGAGTTAGCCAAGCGTCATAGCACCATGGATATCTAAATGGTTTGTAAACAGGATTATCTTTTAATAATCCTTGTGTATCACAATAATTTTTATCTATAATTTTATCTTGAATTTTAACGGCTACTGACATGACAAACATTCCTCATAGTTTTTAGTTTCTTCATTTTGGGTTTTTTCTGCTGGACTTGCAACAAAACTTTTACTTATCACTTCTGCTCTCTGTATAGATTTCGACCTACAGTAGTAAAGACTTTTTAATCCTTTCTTCCATGACTGGAAGTGTATTTGATGCAAATCTTTTTTATGAACGTCTGCTGGAAGAAATATATTTAAAGATTGAGCTTGAGAAATATAAGGTGTTCTATCTGCTGAAAGATCAATTAACCAACGCTGATCTAGTTCAAATGCAGTTTTAAACACATCTTTTTCTTCTTGAGTTAAGAAATCTAAATGCTGAACTGAACCTTGGTTTGTTGTTATTGAAGACCAAACATCAGCAGTATTTTTTTCATATTTATTTAAAAGTTCCTCTAAAAATTTATTTCTTACGTTAAAAGAGCCTGACAAAGTTTTATGGGTATAACTATTTCCCGCAATAGGCTCAATTCCAGGAGATGATCCGCCGCAGATAATTGAAATAGAAGCTGTTGGCGCTATGGCTGTTTTATTAGAAAATCTCTCCATAATTCCATATTCTGCAGCATCTGGGCAAGCTCCTCTTTCTTCTGCTAATTTTTTGGAAGCTTTATTAACTTCTTGATCGATATATTTAAATATTTTTGTGTTCCAAACTTTTGCCATTACAGATTCAAAGGGGATCATATTTTTTTGCAAGAAAGAATGAAAACCCATTACACCAAGACCAACACTTCTTTCTCGGTGTGCTGAATATTTTGCATCTTTAAAAGAATCTGGAGCTTTTTGAATAAATTCACTTAAAATATTATCTAAAAATTTCATAACATCTTCTAAGAAAGTTTTATCATTTTTCCATTCTTCATAGGTTTCTAAATTTAATGAAGATAAACAACAAACAGCTGTTCTGTCGTTTCCGTGTTTATCAATTCCTGTTGGTAAAGTAATTTCTGAACATAAGTTTGAGGTTTTAACCGTAAGACCAGCAAGTTTATGATGTTGTGGTATCATTCTGTTCACTGTGTCTATGAAAATAATATAAGGCTCCCCTGTTTCAACTCTTGCAGTTAATAATCTAATCCATAAATTTCTTGCGGAGATTGTTGCTTGAACTGCTCCGTCATATGGACTTTTTAATGCCCACTGCTCATCAAGCTCAACTGCACGCATAAAAGCATCTGTAACTAAAACACCGTGATGAAGATTTAATGCTTTTCGATTTGGATCGCCACCAGTTGGTCTTCTCATTTCAATAAACTCTTCGATTTCAGGATGGTCTATTTGCAAATAACAAGCGGCAGATCCTCTTCTTAAAGATCCTTGGCTGATTGCTAACGTTAAAGAATCCATAACTTTAATAAATGGAATAATTCCAGAAGTTTTTCCAACTCTTCCAATTTTTTCTCCAATAGATCTAAGATTACCCCAATAACTTCCTATTCCACCTCCTCTTGCTGCAAGCCAAACGTTTTCAGACCAAAGATCTAAAATTCCATCTAAGCTATCATTAGCTTCATTTAAGAAACAAGATATTGGCAAACCTCTATCTGTCCCTGCATTTGACAACACTGGTGTTGCGGGCATGAACCAAAGGTTGCTAATGTAATTATAAATTCTTTGGGCGTGTAAATTATTGTCAGCGTAGTTTGCTGCAACACGAGCGAATAAATCTTGATAGGATTCTCCATCAGCTAAATATCTATCGTCTAATGTTGCTTTACCGAAATTTGTTAATTTTGAATCTCTAGAACGATCAATTTTAATTGTGATCCCTTTTTCGTTTTGAAATAATTCTGTTTCTTTTGTTAAAGAAAAAAGATCTGGTTTTTTTAGATCCTTAACGTTAGATTTTGGAGTTGATGTTGGAATGTCGATTCCTTTGTCCAAAACAAGATTCTTGATGGCTAAAGCCAAATTGTCATGCATAATTCTATATTTTATTAGATTTTTATGGTAAAACAACTACATGTTGTGTTACAAAATCATGAATATACCATTAATAAGTATTATTCAATAGAACATTAATAGAACATTATAAAAAAGTCAATTAAAAAAATTTATTTTTGATAAACCATTAAAAAATAACAATTAAATTTTTTAATGAATTCTAAAGATATTAACATAAACAAAAATGGCTTTAGAGAATATGACGCGAGATGGTTGTATCCAAAGGATATTAATCTTGAAGGAATTAAAACAATAGGTCTTGCTCTTGGAACTCAAATTAGTAAACACGCAAAAAAAAATCCAAGAGTAATTGTTGGTCATGATTACAGATCTTACAGCGAAGAAGTTAAAGGAGCATTAATCGAGGGATTAAAGGAAAGCGGATGTAACGTTGAAGATTTAGGCCTTAGCTTAACTCCTATGGTTTATTTTGCTCAATTTGAACTTAAAGCAGATGCTATTGCGATGGTAACTGCAAGTCATAATGAAAACGGTTGGACGGGAATTAAAATGGGAATTGAAAAAGGTCTCACTCATGCACCAACAGAAATGTCTGAACTTAAAGACATAGTATTTAGTAAAAATTTTATAAAAGGTAAAGGAAGTTTAAAAAAAATTAATAACTTTAAAAATATTTATAGCAACTACTTAATTTCAAATAATAAAATAAATAAAAAAATTAAAGCAGTTGTTGCTTGTGGTAATGGAACAGCTGGAGTTTTTGCGCCACAGATTTTAAGAGAAATTGGGTGTGATGTTGTAGAGTTAGATTGCAATCTTGATTATACATTTCCAAAATATAATCCTAATCCTGAAGACATGAAAATGCTTCATGCTATTAGTGAGGCTGTTATAAAAAATAAAGCTGATATCGGATTTGGCTTTGATGGGGACGGAGATAGAGTTGGAGTTATTGATGATAAAGGACGAGAAATTTTTTCAGATAAGATAGGATTGTTAATTGCAAGAAATATTTCAAATAAACATAAAGGCCAAAAGTTTATTATCGATGTGAAATCAACTTGTCTTTACTCAAATGATGAAGTTTTAAAAAATAATAACTGCGAAGTAATATTTTGGAAAACAGGACACTCTCATATTAAAAGAAAGGTAAAGGAAACTAAATCAATTGCTGGCTTTGAAAAAAGTGGTCATTTCTTTTTTAATCAACCTATCGGATTCGGGTTTGATGACGGGATAATGTCAGCAATTCAAGTATGTCATTTGCTAAATAATGAAAATAAAAAAATGTCTGAGATTATAGATGCTCTTCCTATGACCTACCAAACTCCTACTATGGCTCCATTCTGTAAAGATGAAGAAAAATATCAAGTCGTTGATCTAATCACTAAGCAATTTAAAGAATTTAAAGAAAATAAAACTAAAATTAATGATCAATTGATTAAAGAAATTATCACAATCAATGGTGTTAGATTTGTTCTTGAAGATGATTCATGGGGATTAATTAGAGCCTCCTCTAATAAGCCCTCTTTAGTTGTGGTGGTCGAAACACTCAAATCTAATCAAGACACTAAGAATATCTTTAATTTTATTGATAAAACTCTTCAAAAAACTGGAAAAGTTGGTGAATACGACCAGAAAATTTAGTCTTTAGTCCAATAACCATAAACGCACCGAGTTCCGTTTCTAGAACAATCAAAAACATCCTGAAGAACGCCGTTAATAACTACTGTTAAATGTTTAGAACATGAAACTATTAATGTGCCCATAGGAAGTTCTTCTTTCTTTAAGTGAACTTTACAACCTTGTCCTACAAACATAGTGGGTATCCATTTCCATCCTAATTTTTCTAAATATTTTTTTAATACTGCCCTATGAGTTCCAGTTCTTGGACTGTCGTTTCTTTGCTTTAAACTTCGAGCTAATTTAGTTCTTGATGTATTTCTAAATTCTTCATTAGCTTTAAATAAATCATCATAAACTTTTTGGTAATTCATGCCTGTGGCAATCGCAATAGACCTCACTACGCAGTCTCCTGCTTGCCCTTTGTAACCAGCAGCAGCTCTACCGCCGTCATTAATTTTTAATTCTAAATTACTACGTGAGAATAATCTTTTAAAAAACATTTAATGAAACTCTTAGGCTTATTTGCTTGAAGAATAAATTATTTTATTTTTAATTAAATTATCAATTTCAGCTTTATTAAAACCATAATCTATTAAAACTTCTATAGTATGCTCTCCAAATATAGGCGCTCCCTTAGATTTGTCTATTTTAGATTTTGAAAATTTAATAGGCATTCCAATAGACTTAAATGTTCCAGCTTTGGTATTTTTAACTTCAATAATCATTTCTCTGTGTTTTGTATGAGAATCTTCAAACATTTCTTCTATACTGTTGATGGGTCCGCACGGAAGACCTTTTTGATCAAATATCTCTAACCATTCTTTAGAATTTTTTTTAATCATTTCTTTATTTAAAATTTCAACAAGTGCTTGCAAATTTTTCATACGATTAGCGTTATTACTGAATCTTTTATCTTCCTGTAAATCTTTTCTTCCTAAAGCTTCAAGTAAATGAATCCAGTTATTTTGATTAGACGCACCAACCGTAATCCATTTATCTTTAGTTTTAAAAGCTTGATAAGGAGCGGTTAATGGATGAGCTGATCCTAAGGGACCTGGAGATTTTCCAGTGGCACTTGTAATTGCTGATTGCCAGTAAGTATGAATAATTCCAGCCTCATATAAAGAGGTGTCCACTTTTTGCCCTTCTCCAGTTTTGTCTCGGTGAATTAAAGCAGCAAGCACACCTGTTGCTCCTAAAATTCCTGCGGTAATATCTGTAATAGGTGCGCCAACTTTCATTGGGGGTTTATTTGAGCTTTCTCCTGTTATACTCATAAGTCCTGACATTCCTTGTGCAACTAAATCAAATCCTCCTTTGTCAGCATAAGGACCTGTTCTTCCGTATCCCGATATTTCACATAGAATTATTTTAGGGTTTATTTTTTTAAGTTCTTCATAACCAATGCCTAATTTTTCTAAGGTTCCTTTTCTAAAATTTTCAACTATTACATCAGCTTTCTTAACCATTTTTTTAAAGACTTCTTTGCCATCATTACTCTTTAAATCTAAAGCAAATCCTTTTTTATTTCGATTCATAGTCATAAAAGCCGCTGCTTCTCCGTTAACATCGGGCGGGGTAAATCGTCTAGTATCATCACCGTCTGGAATTTTTTCTATTTTAACAACGTCAGCGCCAAGATCAGCAAGGAGTAGACCGCAACTCGGGCCTGCCATTATTTGTGCTAGTTCAAGAACTTTAATGCCATGAATAGGTCCTGGCATAGTTATTTATTTTTAAATTTTGGCTTTGTTTTATTTAAGAACGATTTGTAACCAATATCAA
>Ga0209596_1002103_pt1 | contig 16619 bp, 25 predicted proteins | sample M_130807_MF_Meta_FD_187314 | JGI IMG/M metagenome (GOLD analysis project Ga0209596, IMG submission 187314) | Freshwater microbial communities from Lake Montjoie, Canada to study carbon cycling - M_130807_MF_MetaG (SPAdes) (version 2) | ecosystem: Environmental > Aquatic > Freshwater > Lake... | reverse complement strand
TATATTCCCATGATAAATCTCCTTCAGTTGTTATCACATTGTGTTCCAATGGTAGAAATTGATAAAATGCATCGCATAGCTGTAGTGCTTTTTCTTTTGGTGTCATGATTGTGTAGGTTTTAATGGTTCACCAGTTGTAGGATTACCATATATTTCAATATCATTTTGATCTATTGTTCTCACCTTCCCAGTGTTATATAGTCTCACTACAAACTGTGGATTAGAATGAACAGAGCCTGCTATCATAAACAAAGCCACCCCATATCCCAATGGTGTTTCTACATCAAAAGGATTGAGGATTTCATGTATTGTCTGTACAATCATATAAATTCATTTATAAAGTCATCCTTTGCAATATTGCATCTCTTACATTTAGCGTGAGCTCTAGCTCCATACACATAGAATATGGTCCATCTATGGCCTAATACAGAGCAAATTAGTTTTTTGGTTAACTTTTTCATTGGTTAGAACTTTTTAATGATTTTTTCTTCTCTGAATTCAAATGATTGGTCCATATTGCTCATAAGAAGAAATAATAGTTCTACAGCTTCATGATATTCAAGTTTGATCTTTTTATCTGCAAGTTCTATTTTAAGACCATTACCATTATCTGTCATTTGTGCAACATATGTGTCATTAATATTTCTTAATGTAGTTATTGTATCATCTTTAAATTCAAATGATGACAACTTATAAGACAGCGTATCTACTGGTCCATCTAATTCTGAGCTTTCCCAAATTTGTATGTTCATAATTTCTTTTTAAATAGGTCTTTTAATGTTTTACCTGGTCTGATGATTTTCATTGTGTCTTCATCATATAATGGAGCTCTCCATAATTCATAAGCAATCCATATAACGACTGATATAAGTATAATAGCAAGAATAATTGACATAATATATGTTTAAATGTATACAAATATAAGAAGAAAGCCATATATTTCAATGGCTCTCTTCTTAAAAATCATGAGAAACGTTTTAGTCTAATGACCATCTTCCTTGTTCCATCTGCTGGTACATAGGTGAATCTGTTTCTCTCCACTACTATCCTACTTTTCTTTTTTTCTGTGAAGATAGAATCTATCAACCTACTTGCTGATTGATAATGTCTTTCACTGAATTGCGAGGAATAAACTAGTGCTACTGACATATTATGTGGATTTAATTGGTTACATATCATTCAACTGGTCTCTATAGAAGCAGGCGATAGCTATAATTCTATCTGTTAACTGTGCTTCAGACTCTTTAGCTAGTTCTATAATGTCATATCTAGACTCATACTCATCTCCTGATAAGTCAAGTATTGCATCGATTAATAATTCTCTCATTATATCATTTTTTTAAATAAATCAGATAATTTACCTTCTCCTTGTGTAGCAAGAATAAACTTACTTTTGTTCTTTATAAGCAAAGTCATAAACTTTATATGATCGTAAGAGGGAGTAGTCTTAACAAACTTATAGAACTCGTTACAAGTGTATCTATTCTCATACCTATTCATCCTTGGAACCACTTTAAGAACATCAGTAATATAATCGAGAACTTTAACGTTATCTTTCTCATTAGTTATATTGAATGATCCTTCTTTAATCTTCTTAGTTACAGGTCCACAAGATGTAGACACTGAATCAGACAAAACGCCTGCAAGAACAGACAATTCTATATCATACACTTGGAAATAGTGATTAAGCTTTACATAATTATCATTTAGAGAACTCCATGCTGTAATATAATCAAGCAATGTCCAACTTTTAGAAGAAGCATTGAGCATAGCAATTGTTTCTACTAATTCTGTTTTATCATTAATCTCAACAGTTACATATGGAATATCCATACCATTCCTAATAAGAGCATTAAATAAATGCTGACCATCTACAATAAACTTACATTTCTTACCATTAATAAAGCTTATCTCTGTAACAACTATAGGACGAATAATACCCATAGCAGCTAAAGAAACAGCTAATTTAGACACTTGACCTGGAGAAATAGGACGATTAATGCCTGCCAAATAGTAAAATGCTTGTTTTGCATCACCTTTTAACCATTTCATTTGCTTAAGAGCTTGAGAATACGTGTTTGTAATTGCTTTTTTCGTAATTTTTGCTTTCATTGTTTTGTTTTTTTTTGTTTTCTATGTTTAAATGTTTAATAAATTTGAAACCCTCCACATTCTCTTAAGAATGCCACCCATTCTCTAATCCTTGATAAGGATGTAGAATGTGCAGGATAGGCTAATGTTCCCTTAGATGTGACAATAGGTGATTTAATAATTGTACCTGTAGGATGTTCATCATTTAGATCCTCTGTTTCTTGTTCAGATATAGATGTTCCTTCATTTGTACACCACATACCAAGACACAAATAGATTGTATCATCATCAGCATCAAACAGCTCATCTGATTCTGTAAGCATTCTCATTATAGCTGTAGCAAGCTTATTACAATCTTCTTGTGTATCTAGTCCACATCCATCATTATATCCCCAACTATCTGTAGACAGTCCTAATTCATATTTATATATTGCCATAGCTGATATAACCTGTATAGGTCTCCAACCCCATAGATTGGCTCTAAAATAGGCAGGTTCATTCTTACCATATATATCCATTCCCATAATTACTTAATTTTAAATGTTTTAAATAAAAAGAAAAGCCCCAGCTGTTACACTGAGGCTTATTCTCAACCAACCATTAACCAAATTAGTTTAAATGTCTTATTTCTTTACCATACATCATACTCACCCTGAACTCTTTACACCATTGATCAAATGATATTTCTTCACAATCAATAATAGTTCTATATCCAGGCGTGAATTCATAAACTGTTCTATTCTTGGCTTCTAAGCCAAATAGTTCTTTAATAATTGCTTTCATTGTTTTAATTAATTTAGTTAGAAAATGTGGTTATAGTCATCATCTAGATCTATTTGATCATCAGCATCCTCATCAATTTCATATTCATCCTCAATAATAGCATAACGAATGGTCACTTTATCATCATATAAGACTGGAAAACCATCGTTATCCACTTCTATATACACCCATCCATTATAGTCTGCAAGGATTTTGTTCATATTCTTGAGCTCTATATCATATAGCTCATCAGAATCTTCTCCTTCATCCATCCAACCTATTTGTTCTGGATGTGCATAAATGATTTGATCACTAGTAATATTTGGATTACCCTCATCTATAATATATGGACGAACAGGAAATCCATTAATTTTCATAAACTCCTCTTGATTAGGAGGCATTTTGTCTAACACATAGATATGTGGTTCTTTAGATATATGAGTGAGGAATAACATTCCTTTCTCTAATCCATCATCTGGCATGTAGCTCTTGAATACAAGCTGTGCTTCTACGAACATAAATTTAAATTTTAATGATTAATAATGGTTTGTGGAGGTAGTGGGAATCGAACCCACGTCTTTATAAGGACTAATAAACAAATTTATCACATGCTTAGATCTATATGATCAGTTAGAGATGACCTTTATGGTCTTTCCACCACCTAGTTTATTTATAGTCTCGAACTAGGAACATAGACTGTAAAACGTGTTATTTTCTGTTTCCAGGCATAACTGCCCAGTAGGTTAGGCTGCTATTGCAACTTCACTGAAGAGTGAGGCAAGAATTGCCTCTCCCTCTGCTACACGAAAAGATTTTGTCTTGTCGTTTAAGTGTTGTACACAGATTAAAGAGATGTAGCACGTAACTCTGCATGTTTGTTTACCACTCACATATAAATCGAAACCAGTTACCCCCTGCTAATTAATAGCCTAAAGCATCAAGCTGCTCAATATTAGCAGTGATGAATACAAACCCATTCTTTACATACATATCAAAGAAGAATGTGGCTAATTGCTGAAATGAATAAAATTCTGTTGGTGTTAATGTTACTGTCTTCATGACTAATTGGTTGAAATGTTTACAAATATATTAAAGTTTCTCTATTATAACGTTATCTAATTTATCAGTGTGGCTATTATAATTAATAAGCACATCGATCTTCTTAGTAAATCTCTTGTTCATTACATCGTGTACATAATACACACCATTGAACCTACCTGCATTAGACAGCTTAACTTTCTGTCCAAACTTAAATAGCTTCTTAAGATCTCTGCTAATAGCAATAATTCTATGCTTACCAGGATGTAATGAATCTATCTTAAATCCACTAGCTGTAACTAATGGCGTGCTATCACATTGGTCAACAGATGCATTATATGTTGTAAGTGTAACAACATTAGGAACATCTTTATGTGGAATAGGAGAATTCTTATGATGAACCACTCCCATATGAATAGGAATAAACAGCAAGACTACCCATATTTTCATAATTGGTTGATTTTAAATGATTTAAATAATATTCCACGCATAGAGGTTAAATAATACAATTGCTGTATATATTAATACAACAATAAGGATTTCTTTTAATTTCACGATTAATGATTTAATTGGTTGGTTTAATAATAATTAACGAGCAAGGTGATCATACATACTAATAGCCTCATTAAGACTATTTGCATATATAGGACACCCAAAGATGATGAATAGTTTCATAAATTGGTTTTAATTGGTTAAATAATAATTTCCCTCTGCACTCAGATGTAATAGCCTAATAAGTTATCCTATATAATGTATAGTCACAAGGACCTCCCACCATTATATACAACCATTACATCTGTCCACCCTTGGGAAGTAGAGATGGTGCATTACATGATGGTTAGAATACGTTAGGTGATCAGCCATACTCATTGCGTATTCTATGAATAGATGCTCCAGATGAACACCTAAACCATCAATAAATAGCTCTGTAAGAACTGGTAAAGAGGTAGAACATTTCTGATACATCAGACAATATGAATGTTAACTATTATTCCCCAATAGTCAGTTCTCCAGAGAGCTAAAAGTTTAAAAGAGCCTAATTACAGGCTCTTAAAATGGTAAATCTTTATAAGTATTCTGAGGATATAAAACCATAAAGCCATCATATTGCCCATCAAACTCCACAGATACATACACATGAGGCTTTCCCTCAAATTCAAGACATTTACCATGTATGTACACAATTCTCTCAGCTTTAGTAAAAAGCCTTGGAAACTTAGAATACTCCAATAGAGCATACATAATAGCTTCATCAGAGAAATCCTGAAATCCATCTCCACCATCTCTAAACTCTCTAATATATCCCTCTATTAAACGAGAAAGCTTACCCATTACTATTGTAACATCTTTTAAATGCTCCATAATATATTGTTTTAATAATTTATATATGTATAATAAAAGAAAATTAATGCTATATGTATGTGATATATTCTAGCAGATTTGACAATGTTATTTAGAACAGTGAATGGTATAGATGGACAATACACCACCTAACTTACGTCAGCAATTCGCCCACCTTATCAGACATAAGTCTTTGATCCCCACCCTTATATATAATAATAAAAGAAAAAAGACCCCTTCAATCAAGAAAGGGTCTTTAATGTGTGGCGATTAGATTGCACTTTCAAAGTTGGCAACCTTAGATGTTGAAAGATTCGCACTCTTCCTCTTTTGGTTGAAGTGTGCTTCCTTTTCAATCTGAATGTCTGATTGCACGTCATCATCAATCACAGCCTGCAACAAATCATCTTTAGATTGGAAGACGCTTGTTGCTGTCTTACGAAGGAATTTCTTTTCATTACCTTCGCTGTCCTTAATAGGATTACGGTCTTTGTCGAGTTCAGAATACTCTTTAGTATCGACAATAGCAAAGAAAGGATAAGATAGGTCGCTCAAGTCTTCTTTAACTTTGAACGATGTCTTAAGCATTTCTCCACTAATGAAGAATTCAATTCCTGTTGCTGTGTAAGCAGTCAGGTTCTTTTGTTTACTAATTAGGCCTCTGTGAACGCGAAGTTCTTGCAAATTTTGTTGCATGTTTTTTCGATTTAATGTTAAGAATGATGGGGGGTTAGCCCCACCTGTCAATTCGCACTTGGGGTTGCAATATGGAGTAGCCTCCTCTCCCATATATAGACCCCCCCTAGGATTTAGAAAAAAAAATTTGGTGGGTATTGTTTTGACCATTACCTTTGAGGGAAGGTGGGTGGGTTATTTAGAGAAACAGTTAAATATATACATATGATCGTTTTATACATTTTAGGGTTTTTGGTGTCATTAGCTCTGGTTATGGGATACATTAAAGCAGAAGAAATTAGTTTTGGGTTAGAGATTAATACATTACAGACACCATTTTACAAATTAGGCATTACATTCCAGAGGTTTATTCTTGAGGATAATACTGCTGAAGACGAGTTAGTTGTAGGGTTGTTCTTTATTAATATAGTGATTATCTTCTGGAAGCCTGGTGTTGAAGAAGAAGGAGAATAAATTTTATGCATAATATGGCATTAACTTCTATAAATAAACTTAAGGGTTGTTTGTCAATAAGTTAAATGTGTCTATCTTTGTATTAATTACGTATGGAACCAACTAGAAAAATAATAGCTCAGAAGCTTAAAGTAGCACAAACAGATAATTATCAGCTTGCTGAAAAGTATTATAAAATCCTGTCTGACGTTAATTCCTTGAATTTAACAGAGAGGGAAGTACAGCTTGTAGCATTTACAGCTGTGAAGGGTAATATAAGCTATGCTAACAATAGGCAGGAGTTCTGTACAAAGCATAGTAGCTCTGAGGCTACAATATATAACATCATTTCCAGGCTTAAGAGAATAGGTGTTCTAGTTAAAGAGGGAACAAAGACAAAGGTCAATCCTATTATAAGCCTAGATTTTGACAATGACTTAAGGCTAGAAATAAATTTGACACATGCAAATTGACGATAAACCAAAGAGCATGTCTGTCAAGGATTATTTGATTAGGGTGCAGGCTGTGAAGATGTTGCTTAGTGAGAAGACAATTGAGGCTATTATTAATCATCAGTTCCAAAGTTTGTCTGAGGCTATGAGGACAAATAATAGTGTAGAGCTCTCTGGGTTTGGGAAGTTTTATTTCAATTCCAAGAAAGCAGCTAAAAGGCTAGGGAATTTGCTCTCCAAGAAAGAGTTGTTCCAGAAGCAGCTTGAGGATGAGACACTTACAGAGGCCAGAAGGAATAGGGCTAATGTAACGTTGACAACTACAGAGGCAGATATAACATATATAAAATCAAAGCTAGAAACCAATGAAGCTTAATTTTTCACAAATTTACGAAGGATGGAGGAATAAGTTAGTTCCTCCAGCAGACATTAAAGAAGCTATTAAGGCTACAAGTGAGGAAAGGTTAAAGATATGTGCTGGGTGTGAATACCAGAGTGAGAACAGAAAAGCTACAGGCTGGAAAACTGTAAGGCTAGATGAGCATTGCACCAAATGTGGGTGTACGCTCTCTGCGAAGACAGCTTGCCTTTCTTGTAGTTGCCCTAAGAATAAGTGGCTCAGCGTAATAGCTGGGGAAGACGAGGACAAGTTAAATGAAGAAATAAATGGCTGATAGTAATTTGCGTATAAGAAAGGTAGCAGTTAATGCCTTTGTAGACATCCTAGTAGATCTCTACAATAAGGGTGTTGATTACGTGGACATAATAGGTATCTTGGACGATGTTCAAGATTCTGTAGCCATTTCCTTCTCCAAAGAATATATGGCTGAGGATATGCAGACTAATTTTGATGAGATAGGAACTAAAGAAATTGAGACAGACGAGATAAATATAAAACTGTCAGATGACGATTTAAACCAACTAATATGAATTACAACACAACACAGGAAGCATTCCTGATTATGGAAAGACTGGGAGCATTATGTGCTACATCAGGGGTGAATGAGGATACACAGAAGTTAGCTAACACGCAAATTCAATCTCTAATTAATTCTGTTATACAGAAGGCTGTCACAGAGTTGGCAGCTAAAGGAGCAGGACTTGTGTTATAAAGAAGGACTAATGAGCAGAAAATCAAACTATTACAACCAAGCAATCACCACACTTCAAGAACTACATAAAGCCTACCCAGAATATAATATGGGTAGACACCTGTCAACAGCATTAGATGGATATGGAGATACATGGGGACTAACAGACAAAGAGATAGCTTATGCTTTATATAAGTATAAGAGTCAATTAGAAATGGATGTTCCTCATACAGAAGGTGCTGAGCTTGATAAGATTATAAAGGATGGAATGGATCTTGATAATATACTAAAAGAAGAGGAAGAAGATAATGGCGACTATTAAGAAAACTACATATATTAATACAGAGCTAGAATGGGCTGAAGAACAGCTCAAGAGCTGGAGAGCTTATGTAGATGCTAATCCTCTTCATGAGCTTAAGGATAGAATTGAATGGAAACCTACAGCTAAAGGAGGAATGTTACCTATGGTGATAGCCTCAATTGAAGCTCAGGGTAAGTTTGTTCAAGAAACTATGAAGAACTACCTTGCCTTAGTGGAAGTGGTAGATAAGCTTAGGAAGATGGAAGAAGCTAAGGTGGAGGTGAGAGGTAAAGGAGAACTTAGCACTATGGCTGAAGAGTTCCTTAAAAGTAGAGGATAATGAGTGACATAAAATCTATAGATTATAAAGACTGGTTTATTAATCAGCCTAGAATTCCTGATAAGGAAAGTGAAGAGCATAAAGCTTTCTTTAATTTTCATAAGAATCTTTGCTTAAATGGAGCTATGGTGGGTGGGGTTTATATTAACCCCTTTCTCTATTGGCATCTAAACTTCTGGAACACAGAGGTGGATATTATAGATGAACGAGGAAGAATCTCCCAGAAATATTCCAATCCTCTCCTAAGGGATAACGAATGGATTATAACTAACGAGATAGATAGAGCTCAGAATGAAAAGAAGGGACTAGTCATTCTAGGAATTAGACGTTTGGCTAAGTCTGTTATTGAATCAAGTTACATAGCATGGGGTGCCACATTTGATGAAAACTCTCAAAATATTATTGCTGGCCTTAACGCTCCAGATATTAAGCTTATCACTGATAAGATTGACAAGGGGCTCAACTTTCTCCCAGAAGCGTGGAGGTGGCAAAGGATAGAGGACAACTGGAAGAACCAAGTCAGTCTTGGTATTAAAACTAAGTCAGGAGAGAGAATACCATTTTCTCAGATCCTTATTCGTAACCTTGATGAAGGTAATAATGAGGAGGCTATTGCAGGTACAAAACCACGTAAACTAATTATAGATGAGATTGGTAAAGGATCTTTTCTTCGAAGTTTCCAGGCAGCTGTGCCTGGTTTCACCACACCATTTGGATGGGGTTGTTCTCCTATCCTTACAGGTACAGGTGGTGATATGAAGAGATTTATGGATGCAAAGAGCTTAATGTTCGATGTAGACAACTTTAATTTCCTTACATATAACAACGAAAAAGATGCTACAAGAGTTCATGGGCTATTCATTTCTAACAAGTATAGAATGGAAGCAAAAGAGCAATCAACTCTGGGACAGTTTCTTGGGGTTCCTTCTACTAGTGATCTACATGGCATTAGTATGTTGGTTAGCAACGAAGAAAAGGCGAATCAAATAACCATCTCTAACCTAGAGCGTTTAAAGAAAGCAGGTGATAGAATAGCCTATCTAAAAGAAAAGATGTACTATCCTCTAGAAGTGGATGATATATTCTTAAATGAGGATACAAATATATTTGATATTGAGGCTGCTAAACGTCAGAAAACCAGACTGTTAAATCAAGAACGCACAGGTACACCTATTGTTTTATTCTCTGATGGAGAGAAGATTGGACATAATTTCACAGATAAGATGCCCATCACAAACTTCCCTCTAAAGAATAGTGATGCAAAAGATGCTCCTGTTGTCATATATGAATTCCCTGTAGAAAATCCTCCTTATGGATTATATGTAGCTGGAGTGGATCCCTACAGACAGGGACAATCTGCATATAGCTCTTCGCTAGGTGCTGTCTATGTATATAAAAGAATGCATGACATCACAGGAGAGAAATATCAAGATATGTTCGTAGCTTCGTATGTAGCTAGACCTGATAAGAAAGAGACTTGGGAAGAACAAGCTCGCTTGCTTATCAAGTTTTTCAATGCTAGAACACTTTGTGAGAATGATGATATATCCTTCATAGAATATATGAAGGCTAAAGGAGATGGTCACTATCTAGAGAAACAACCACAATGGTTGATGGAGATTGTACCTAACACCACTGTAAAGAGGGAATATGGTATACATCGTTCATCTCAGAAGATTATTGACTACCTTCACAACTGTTTGAAGAAGTATCTAGAAGAAGTGATTCATGTGGAGAAGGATGAGAATGGAAATCTAATCAGAGAAGTTACAGGTGTGGGTAAGATATTTGACCCTGTACTACTTGAGGAAGTTATACAATATAACGATCAAGGTAACTTTGATAGGATTGTGGCAGCAGAGCTAGCAATAGCTCAAGCCCTAAAGATGGATCCTATAATGGGAAGGGTTGGTGGTTCAGGAGATGAGAGAGTGTTATCACTATTCTCAAAGAACAGACCAAAAGCTAGATTATTTGAAAACTCCACAGGAGGATTATTTGGAACAAAAAAACGTAAACTTTTTACATAATGGCAATTATTAGGTACACAAAAGACGCAACAATAAGATATGCCTATCTTAATATATTCCCTGATCAGTTTAAAACTGAGAAGGAAAAGATGGACGAAAGCTGGATTAAGAACACAATGGACTATTTTGCAAACAAAGCCTATGCTGAGTATGTAAAGAATAGGGATACATTTGTTAAGAACTATGATTTGATAAAGGGAATCCTTCGCATGGAAGATTTCTACCAAGAGCCACAAGTGAAGAGTTTCACAGAAATGCTTACAGCAGATCTTCAACTACCAGCCTACGTTAAACATTATTCTATTATAACCACGCCAGTTAATGAATTAGTTGGTGAAATATCTAAGCGTCCTGATGCATTTAGAGTGAAAGCTTTTGATGATGACTCACAGTCTGAAGAGCTTGAATATAAGACACAGATTCTTCAAGACTATGTCATGGCTCAAGCAAAGGAAAAGATAATGCAAAAAGTGCAAATGTCAGGAGAAGAGATTGATGAAGAACAAGTTCAACAAATGACTCTTGATGAAGTGAAAGATGATCTTGATTCCTACACATCTGTAGCTGAGAAATGGGCTAACCATGTTCTTACATGTCAGAAAGCTGAGTTTAATTTAAAAGAAAAGAGTGAAGATGCCTTCAGAGATATGCTTATTTCAGCTAGGGAGTTCTACCATATATATGAGGACAACTCAAAGGTGGGATATAACATTGAAGTGGCCAATCCTAAGAATACATATTTCTTAACCACCCCTGATAGAAAGTATATTTCAGATCCTACAGGCAGAGCTCAAGGAGCATATGCTGCTGGTACTGTACAAGTTATGGAGCTATCTGAAATCATTGAAGCAATCCCAGATTTAACTAAAGAAGAAATAGACCACCTCAGAAGTTCTCTCCAAGACTATGGACTAATTAATGTTCGTGAATCAAATTTGGGAAATCCAAATGCTACGCCAGGTATTGACTCAGTTCAATATGACACGTATGATCCACTGGTTCTTCAGACTCGTATGATTATCGAAAGTGAAATGAAGGAGAATAATGATGGTCTTAAAGACTTCTTAGGTCTAACATCTAACGTTTCCTCATTTGGATATAAGTACGTTGTTGTTAGAACTTATTGGATCAGTAAGAGAAAGATTGGTAAACTTATATATCTAGATGAACTAGGTAATGAGCAATCTGTTCTTGTAGATGAGAACTACAAGTCAGGAACTATGCCTACACAACAGTCATTAGAATGGGGATGGATTAATGAATGGTATCAAGGAACAAAGATTGGTCCAGACATCTACCACATTAAACCATATAAGCTTTTAAATTATTGCCCTATTATAGGACTTGTACATGAGGTGAAGAACACAGAAGCTAAGAGCTTAGTGGATCTAATGAAGCCTTTCCAAGTGTTATACAATGTTTGTATGAACCAGCTTTATAAGCTTCTTGAGAAGGAAGTGGGTAAAGTTTATCTAACATCTATCAGACATATTCCTATTCCTAAGGATGGTGATGCCCAAGATGCTTTAGATATTTGGGAAATGGAAGCAAGGAACAGAGGTGTGATGTTTATTGACGATAGTCCTGAGAACCTCAAGAGCCCCTCAAGCTTCAATCAGTTTAGGGATATTGACCTTACACGTACGCAGGAGATACAGTCTCGTTATCAGCTTGCTATGCAGCTTAAGAACGAATGTTGGGAATTGATTGGTATGAGTAAGCAAAGAATGGGATCTGTATCAGCTAGTGAGTCTGCTACAGGAACTAATACAGCTATTCAGCAATCTTATTCTCAAACAGAACCTTTATTTGTAGCACACGAATATGTTCTTGGACAATTGTACCAAGCAATAATCGATGCTTCTCTATATGTAGAAAGTAAAAAGCCTCAATCCACTCTATCGTACATCACCTCTGAAGGAGAATCAGCTTTTGTACAAGTGAATGGAACAGACCTAAAGTTTAGAGACCTTAAGGTGTTCTTAACTAATAGACCTGAAGACAAACAAATGTTTAATGAAATCAGGGGATTGTCTCAAGCTGTTATTCAAAATGGTGGAAGTCTTCATGACGTAATAGAGCTCTATTCTACCAACTCTATTAGGCAGATGAAGAAGGTGTTCAAAACATTAAAAGAAAGGCAGGAACAGCTTCAGGATCAACAAATGCAGCAACAACAGCAGCAAATGGAACAACAGCAACAACAAGCTCAAGCTCAAATACAACTTGCTCAACAACAACAGGCTGAGAAACTTGCACACGATGATTACCAAAATGAGCTTGATAGAATTAATAAAAAAGAAATTGCTCTAATTGCAGCTGAATCAAAAGGTGTAGGTCTACCTGATGTAGATGAAACTGGTGTTCCTGATGTGTTGGAAATCAGCAAGTTAGCTAATGAGCAATCTAAAGCTGCCAAAGACTATCAAATAAAAATGGCTGATATACAGTCAAAGAATACACTAGCTGCACAGAAGCTTCAAGTGGAAAGAGAGAAAATACAAGTGGCTAGAGAAAACCAAGCAAACGATCTTGCTGTTGCTAAAGAAAACGCAAAGGGTAGGAACAAAAAAACTAAATAATGTTTGACAAACTCATTGAACTTCTATCAAACTGGTGGAATTATATCACTCCCATGGTGATAATTCCCACTTATGAGGAAGCTGTATTATTAAGATTTGGTCATTTTAAGAAGGTGTTGCACCCAGGGTTTCACGTGAAACTTCCAATATTTGATGAGGTGATATCACAACATGTGGTTATAACAACTCTTAGTTTAGCAGCTCAATCTCTATACACAAGAGACAAGCAGAATATTGTTGTCAAGGGAGTGATCAAATATAGGATATCAGATGTTAAAACATTCCTTCTAGAAGTGTTTGATGCTCAGGATGCCTTGGCTGACATGACACAGTCTATTATAAAGAACATTATTATATCCACAACTATTGATGATTGTATAGATCCAGAGATGGATAATGTTCTTACTAAGAAGGTTAGGACAGAAGCTAAGAAGTGGGGAGTGGATATTCAACAAGTGACACTGACAGATATAGCTCCAATCAGAAGCTTTAGGATAATAAATGACTCATTTTTAAACAAATTAGATTAGAGTAAAAAACATTAATGCTATATTATCATGAAAATTAGATAGTTAGGTGTTCTATCTCTTTGCTATTAAGATTAACTTATATACTTTTACATTATAAACCAAGATTTAAATAAACTACATATGGCTGATAATCAAGAACTTTCTCCATTTGGGAACTTTAGTATTGAGAATACTATGGAAATGGGAATGGGTAACTCAGAGCTACTTAATGATTTAATGGCTCCTGAAACAGCAGCATCTTCTCCTGATGATGTCACTGAAATAAAAGAAGAACCTGTTGCCCCAAAAAAATCATCAAATAAGACAGCAGCTCCTACAGCAGAAGCTACAGAAGAACAAGCTGAGAAAGAAGACACATCTAAATCTATTCAAGATTTCCTTTTAGGAAGTGATGAAGAAGAAGAGGAAGAAGAATCTACTCCAGTGGCTAAGTCTACAAAAGCTACTGAGACTGTTGATGAAGAAGAAGAAGAACTCCCTAGTCAATTTGCTGCTTTATCAAATGACCTATTTAAACTAGGTGTATTTAATAAAGAAGAAGATGATGAGGATTCTGCAATTTCAACTCCTGAAGAGTTCCTAGAGAGGTTTAACCTAGAAAAGAAAAAAGGTGCTATAGACATCGTTGAGAATTTCATAGGTCAATTTGGTGAAGACTACAAACAAGCATTTGATGCAATATTTGTTAAAGGTGTAGATCCAAAAGATTATTTCAGTGCATATAATTCAATTCAGAGTTTTTCTGACCTTGATCTTTCTCAAGAAAACAATCAAGTGGCTGTAATCAAACAAGCTTTAGCTGATCAAGGATTTGAGCCTGAAGACATTGATACAGAGGTGGAGAGACTGAAAAATTATGGAGATCTAGAATCTGTTTCTGGAAAACATCACAAGGTGTTAATTAAGAAAGAAGCAGCAAAACTTGCTAAGTTAGAAGAAACTAAACAAGTTGAACTCCAAAAACAACAAGCGTATAAACAGCAGTATCAACAAAATGTACAAGCTGTTCTACAAGATAAATTGAAAGCTAAAGAGTTTGATGGTATTCCACTCAATCCAAAATTGGCTAATGAACTACAAGATTTCCTTTTGGTTGATAAATATCAAACCTCTTCAGGCGAAAAGCTTACAGAGTTTGATAGGCAAATTTTAGAATTGAAAAGACCAGAGAACCACGAACTTAAAGTGAAGGTGGGGCTTCTAATGAAAATTCTTGAAACAGACCCAACATTATCAACCATCCAAAAAAGGGGAATCAGTAAAAAATCAGATGATCTATTTAGTGAGGTGGCTAGACAAACTTCAAAGTCTGCCATTAAATCTAAACAAGCTTCGTCTAAATCTACTTCCTGGTTTCAATAATTTTTAATAACAAAAGATAACACAAAATGGCAATTCAAACAATCCCAGGTTTAACTGGATTCACGTATGCTCGTGTTGCTTCAATGGATAAGCGTGCTGTAGGTAAGCTTACAGATGCCAATCACCTTGAAAGCTTCCACAGCACAGAGCCTGCTGATTATGACAAAAAGATCATCAGTCTCTACACTCAAAGTTCATTGTATAGCAATGATTTCTTGGACATGATTAACAAGTCAACTCCTTATTACATCGACAATAATAGCGATGCATGGAAGTGGCAAGTTCAAGTCCCTTACAAATTCCCTAAGATTATTGATGTTCCAGCAGCAACAGTTGAGCTTCTTAAGCCAGGTATTGATGGACAAGAGTTTTCTCTTATCCTTGATACTAATGAGTTTTCTAAGAATGCTATTGTTTCTGTAGGTTCTCGTCAGTATGGTCCTAGGTTTTATGTAATTAAAGATCCAGTTCCTTGGAACGCAGGATATCTTTACTCTTTTACACTCGTTAGTGACAACCCAACTGTTGACTATGTAAGTTCTCAATTCCTAGCTGTAGGTGTTGAACTTGAACTTGTTGATGCTGCAATTGGTGAGTTTGATCAAGATCTTTTAGGTCTTCCTCGTCTTGGTGAGCAAATCACAATGTTTGAATCTCTTGGTTCTGCATATGGTTATGAGCACAAGATCACTGAATGGGCTGATGACAAAATGATGGTTGATGCTTCTGGCAAACCTTTGGACATCTTGGTTTATGCTCCACAAAGACGTAACCAACTTCCTTTGACTAGGAATGATGTTAAATGGGAACCATTCATTGAGTTCTGGATGCGTAAGTCTATGCTTGAATTGAAAGTTAAGCGTATGATTTGGAGCAAGCCAGGAACTGTTAAAACAAATGGTTCTAAGCAAGAATTGAAGCGTACATCTGCTGGTGTTTACTACAGAATGCGTAACAATGGTAACTTGGTTCAATACAATCGTGGTGAATTCACTGCTAACTTAATACGTTCTGTATTTGGTGACCTATTCTACAGAAGGGTTGACGTTAAAGATCGTAAGGTTAAAATGTACACTAACGAAGCTGGATTTGACGTATTCCAACAAGCTTTGAAAACAGACGCTCTAAACAGTGGTCTTACTTTCATGGCTGATTCTGGAAACCGTTACATGCAAGGTGAAGGACAACACATCACTTACAACTTTGCTTTTGATAGCATGGTTACACGTGAGACTGGTCGTGTTGAACTTATCCACTTGAAAGAACTAGATCTTCCACAATCTAATCTTGAATTTGGTCAGAATAAAAAATCTACTCCTGTTTTCATGGTATTTGATGTATCTCCAATGAGCGATGGTTCAATGGTTAACAACATCAGAGAAGTGAGAATGAAGGGTGCTCCTTCAATGACTTGGGGATATATCGATGGAACTCGTCACCACTTGGGCTTTGCTAAGTCTCAAGGTATGAGCTCTGCTAACAAATTCCCTGGTTATGAGATCTGGATGAAAGATCGTTGCGATGTCTTCATCGAGGATTTGTCTCGTACAGTTCTGATCGAGGAAATACCT
>Ga0209596_1002101_pt1 | contig 16631 bp, 11 predicted proteins | sample M_130807_MF_Meta_FD_187314 | JGI IMG/M metagenome (GOLD analysis project Ga0209596, IMG submission 187314) | Freshwater microbial communities from Lake Montjoie, Canada to study carbon cycling - M_130807_MF_MetaG (SPAdes) (version 2) | ecosystem: Environmental > Aquatic > Freshwater > Lake... | reverse complement strand
TGGCAGGTAATTGTACCTAGCAAAAATCATTTTTCTATGAAAATTACTACCCATCCAATCACCTAAGGGATAATTAAACTGAGTATAGGCTTGTGCAGGGATTAAATTATTGTATACAAAAGGGTTCACTCTGGTATATTCAGCACCTAGTGTGAGATAGGGCGTAAAATAATCGGTTACTGAAGCACCCAAGGTATAGCCTAATTGATTTCTACTTTTAGCTTTATTAAAAACAGAGGCTAATCTTATTTCATCAATGAATAAAGAGCCATAAAAATGGGTGTTTTTAACCTGATTTCTTGAGCTTAACTGTAAAAAGTATTGACCATTAGAGCCTGCGTTAATGAGATAATTGCTTTTATTGTTATCGTAAATTTTAAACAAATTAATTGGCAATAAAAATCCAGGGTCAATTTGATCACTGTAAATAATACTTTCACCTATAGCCAAGTCCAAACCCTTTTTAAGGTTAAATTGTAAGGTATGACTGGCAATAAATTTTTGTCTATTAATAATACGAACATCTCCACTTACCCCACCGTTATAGGTTGGATATGTTTTGGTAGAATCCACAATTTCAGAATTGAGCCAACCATGAAAATAGTTGAATCGCAACCATTTTATGGGATTATAATCCATTCTTATTAATGGAAAACTTGGTGCACGATCCGATAAAACAATACGCCCATTCTCTCCATAGCCCCAAACAATTTGGTCTTTACCAAAACTAATTGAACCATTTTTAAAGCTGTAATTGATTGTGGCACGAATATCGGAGTGATTTATTTTTTTATCGTCATTCAGTCCTACCAAAATAATACCTGTTTTGGCATCCTGTCTTCTAAAATCTAGTTTATTAACGGTGTAAAAATTACGAACAGAACCTAATTCAGTCGCATCTTTGTATTGTAATTGATAGCCCCATTTTTTCCCAACCTTACCCCACAAATTTAACCCATTGCTAACTTGGGTAATATTAAGTCCTGTTCCTCCAATAAAATTTGTACTTACATTAGGATCTAAATTCATTGTAAAGTCCTTGGTATGAATGTAAAACATTCTCGGGCGTTGATAAGCATCTTTAACAAAAAAACCAATTTCATTTTTAATCAGCGAGTCGGTAATAAGATCTTGATTGTATTCTTGCAAATAAAATTGTAACTCTTTTAATTCAATAGCACTTAGACTTTCTTTTTGTTGATATAATAAATTTAAAGCCTTTGCAATTTTCGTTCTTTCAATTGGCTGAATAATATCATGTAATTGTATGAAACCTTTTTGTGCCATCCTTGCAAGATAGGCTTGGGCTTCTGTATTTTTATTTTCCCAAATGGTTTGCGCATGCATATCCTTAATGCCAAAGTTCAATAAAAAAATAAAAAGAATTAAAAAGATTTTATTTTTCATTAATACGCATTTTGATCGCCTCTAAAAATATTCACCACAGTTTGAATGATAATTTGTAAGTCAAGCCAAAAGGACCATCTATGTATATAGTACAAATCAAAATTTATACGACGTTGCATTTCTTGAGTTGTCTTTGTTTCACCCCTACATCCATTCACCTGCGCTAATCCAGTAATACCTGGTAATACCTGATGACGTAACATATAGTTGTCAACGGTTTGCATTGATTCTATATTCAAAGAAGTAGGATGCGGACGTGGTCCAACAACTGACATATTACCAAGTAGTACATTCCAAAACTGGGGCAATTCATCTAAGTTAGTTTGTCTTAAAAATTTTCCAATCAATGTAATTCTTGGATCGTTCTTGTAAGCTTGATTGTAATTACCCCCTTCATCCAAATCAGAACTTTCCTTGATCATGGATCTAAATTTAAAACAAGTTATTTTTTGGTTGTTTAATCCCCAACGCTCTTGCTTGAAAATAATTGGCCCTTTACTGGTTAACTTAATAATGATGGCGATGATTGGAAAAATAAAAACCCCAATTGTAAAAAAAAACAATCCTGCAAAAAAGATGTCAAAAATTCTTTTCGAAAGTTTATATTCTTTTTTATCTAAAGGCAATGAACCAATGTTTACTACAGGCAATTGACCAATATTTTGAATAAATACAGACGAAGTTGTAAAATCTGTTAAATCTGGCAACATCCTAACGCGCACATTATTGTTATCGCAAATACGAATGCAATCTTGAATTTGTTTGGATTCTTTATTTGAAAGCGCTATAAAAACTTCATTGATTTTATTGGAACTTAAAACTTGTTCCAATTGGTCAAACTGACCAAAATATTGCACTTCATTTTGAATAGACGGTTGCTCGGCAATATACCCTGCACATTGATATCCATAGTAATAGTATTTATGGACTGTGTCTATAAAATTTTCTGCTACCTGGTTGTAACCAATTAACAATACTTGGTCAAAATAAGCCCCATGGTAAAGTGCAGAGTGAATTTTTTTTCTGAGAGCATATTTGGTGGCGGTGGCTAAAAAAGAGCATCCACTTACAAATACGATGATAAATGGCGATGAATATTTATGGTTTAAACTAAGAAAAAACAAGATAGAGCTTAGAGAAACTGCAAATAAAACTGAATGATAGATGATAAAAACAATCTCCTCAGAAAATTTATTGGATCTTCTGTCGGAATACAACTTTGAAAAAAGTGACATAGACCACCATAAACCAATCGCTACGATATAAAAAATAGGGCTAATCAATGGAACAATGCCTTCATTAAAAGCAAATGCAGTCAAAAAATAGCTTAGAAGCACCACTAAGGCATCTAGGCTATATCTAATATTCTTAAAAAATAGGCTTGGTTTCTGCATGCAGTTTGTTGATGAAATTTAATTTTTTTTTGGGGGATATTCAAAGATATATTAAAATATAAATACGAACTAATTCAAATTATGTACCTAAATACATGATAATCAACTAAATATTATCATTAAAATAACAAACTATTAAGCTTATATATATTTTTTTCATTAACTTTACATCAATTCTCCCAACCTTATTTCAAGAATGAGTAAATACAACTATTTGGCCACATTATAAATGGTTTAAATACAAGCTTATTTCTTATTTTTGTATCAGTTTTAAAGTGCACAAGTCATTGTACATTAATTCTTAGTGTATTAAATGGGACTAAGCAAGGCGAAGCCATATCAAAAAATAGTAAAATTTTTCTTATGAAATTATTCAAGTTGCTTTTTATGAGCACAATTTTATTGTTCATTGCTGTAGTACTAGAAGCCCAGTCTGGTTCTAATTTATTGACAACCAAGGACTTAAGTGCTTTTAAGGTAGATGCATTAACAGCAACTGAATTAAATCAAATGCAAGCTCAGCTTAAACAAGCAGGTCTTAGTATTGAGCAATTAGAACAACAGGCTATTGCTAAAGGCATGTCGGCTACAGAATTTACAAAACTAAAACTGAAATTGAATTCCCTTGCAAATGGAAGCACAATTAATACCAATAAATCTCCTCTTAACAAATTAAGCAATAAGAAATTAACCAATTTAAATCCTACAACAGATAGCACAAATTTTGAATTGAAAGAATTTCCCAAAATAAATCCTTTGATATATGGCGCTGAGCTATTCAATCAAAACACAACAGGTTATACAAGCAATCAAAATTTAGCCACACCCCTTAATTATATTGTTGGGCCAGGCGATGTTTTAACCTTGGTGGTGTATGGTGTTCAAGAATATAATAGCGATTTAACAGTTACCAAAGAAGGTCGTGTTACCATTCAAAATGTAGGCCAAGTAAAAGTAGCAGGCTTGAGTATTGAAGCTGCCGCCGATTTAGTTAAAGCGCAAATGGCTAATACTGCTTATCCTAGTATTAAAAATGGTAAAACTAAAATTGCTTTAACGCTTGGCAATATTCGTACAGTGCAGGTAACCATTATAGGTGCAATGAAGTCGGGAAGATTTAATGTATCATCTTTATCAAATGTCTTAGCTGTCGTAGCAGAAGCAGGCGGGCCTAATGAAATTGGCTCTTATCGTGAAATTGAATTAATTAGAGATAATAAAGTTTTCAAAAAAATAGATTTATATGATTTCATGAAAAACGGAGACCAAACTAATATGGTTACTGTTAAAGACAATGATATCATTCGCATTCCTACTTTTAAAAATCGTTTTGAGTTAAAAGGGCAAGTAAAACGTCCAGGCATTTTTGAAATTGCAAAAAACGAAAGTTTTAATAGCTATTTACAATATGCAGGAGGCTTTGATGATACGGCTTATACTGCTTGGGTAAAAATTATTCAAAAAAATGAGAAAGAAAAATCAGTTAAAGATTTAGCCTCTGCAGATTTTCTAAAATACCAACCTAAAGGCGGTGATGTAATTAGCGTCTCTAAAGTTTTAGATCATTTCCAAAATAGGATCAAATTATCTGGCGCAGTATTCAGACCCGATGTATACGAGTTAACACCTGGAATGCGCATTAGCGAATTAATACAAAGAGCCGATGGTTTAAGAGAAGATGCTTTTTTAGGTCGAGCGCAACTGATACGTTTACAACCTAATTTATTAAAAGAATTAATTACAATAAACCTATCTAATGCCTTACAAAAAAATTCTATCGACGATATTGAATTAAAAAGAGAAGATGAATTATATATCAATTCTGTTTTAGATTTAAGAGACTCTTTAACCATAGATTTATTAGGAGAAGTAAGAATAGAAGGCAAGTATAATTATGTGGACAGTATGACCGTTAAGGATTTAATATTAATGGCAGGTGGTTTTACTTATGCTGCGAACAAACAAGTAGAAGTAGCCAGGCAAATACAATTTGGCAACAATGTCAATTCCAATAAAGTGGCCACTATTTTAAAAACAGAAATTAATGGCGATTTAAGTTTTAAAACAGGCCAAGAAAATTTTGTATTACAGCCCATGGATGTAGTTACTATTACTAAAAAAGTTGGCTTTGTTAAACCAGAAGTGGTCAACATATCTGGCCAGGTGCAAAGTGCAGGAAAATATACATTAAGTTCTAGGGTAGATAGGGTAAGTGATATTGTAAAAAGAGCGGGTGGACTCATTAGTGATGCTTATAGCGAAGGGGCATTTATTAAAAGAAGCAGACACAATTTAGATTCATTAAAGTCGGATGAAACTAAAACTAGTATAGAAGAAGCGTATAATAGAAAATTTAAGACACAACAGGACGCAGAAAAAGAAAACTTGTCTAAACTAGCCAATGCAACTAGCACAACTAATAATTCAAGTTTGCTAGATCAAAATTTACAAAAGAAAAAACTAAAAGATACTTTGGATATTCTGATGAAAGAAATGGAAAAAGATTATTATCAAATAGCCATCGATATCCAACAAATAATAAAAAATCCCGGATCTGCTTATGATTTGGTATTAAGAGATAAGGATGAAATTGTGGTTCCTAAAATGGACAATCGAGTGAAAATAAGTGGTGGTGTATTAAGACCAACCAATATAGTATTTAGAGACGGCCTAAGTATTGGAGAATGTATTTCTGCAGCAGGAGGTATTTCTGAATATGCACAACGTGGTCGGGCTTATGTAGTGTATGCTAATGGCAAATCTAATAGAACTAAACATTTTGGTTTCTTTAGAATTAACCCAGCCATTTTACCAGGAAGCGAAGTGGTACTGCCAGAAACCAATGAGAAAAAAGAAAAAAGTGTAACAACCTTTTTACAATTTACAACCATCATAGCGCAATTAGCATCAGCTATAGCTACCATTAGCATTTTGAAAAAATAATATATACAATACTTTATGAAATTAATTAGAATTCTAGTTTTAAGTGTTTTTGTACTTTCCCTAAGCTTTCATGCAAATGCGCAATCATTTTTGGTGCAAAAAGACTTAAGTCAATTTAAGGCAGAAACACTTACAGAAGCTGATATTGCAAAAATAAAAGATCAAATGCAAACTTCTAATCTAACCATTGATCAATTAAAAATGCAAGCAACTGCCAAGGGCATGCCTGCCGCTGAATTTGAAAAACTAAGTTTAAGATTATTTGCTAAGGACACTAAAACCGATAAGTTAAATGAGCCAATGAATCAAATAGGAAGGAATGTAGATTCTATATATACTGACAAAAAAGAGTATTCCAAATTTGACACTTTGGGTAATTTAATTTTTGGTTCTGAATTATTCTTGAATAAAGGTTCTATTGCATCAAATGCTAATATAGCCACTCCCTTAAACTATGAATTAGGCCCTAATGATGTTTTAAAAATTGTCTTATATGGTATTCAAGAATTTAATGCTGAATTAAAAGTGAGTTATGAAGGCAATATCTCTATACCTAATGTAGGGGTTATAAAAGTTGGCGGATTAAGTATTGAAGCAGCTACTGAAAAAATTCGTCAGCAAATGGCTCGCTCGGTTTATTCAAGTTTAAAATTGGGGGAATCTAAATTAGTTATAAGTTTATCCAATATACGTACCATTTATGTAACCATTATAGGCGCTAAAAATCCTGGAACACAAAACCTTAGTTCATTAAGTACTGTATTTAATGCCTTATCCATAGCAGGGGGTCCTTCAAGTATTGGGAGTTACCGAAATATTGAACTAGTAAGAAATAATAAAGTTATTCGCGTAGTAGATTTGTATCGCTTTATTTTAAATGGAGATCAGTCTGATAATATTGGCTTAAAAGACAATGATGTTATTCGTATTCCAGCTTATCAAAGTAGGGTGGAAGTAATTGGCCAGGTGAAAAGGCCAGGCATTTTTGAGTTAACCAATAAGGAAAACTTTTCAAAAATTTTAGAATTCGCAGGAGGCTTTAATGATATGGCATATACTAAAAATGTAAAAGTTATTCAAAAAGATGGCCGTGAACTTCAAGTAAAGGATTTAGTTAAAAGTGAATTTGATACCTATGCCCCTAAAGGAGGAGATGTATTTGTAATAAGTAAAATATTAAATCGTTTTCAAAACAGGGTTAAATTAACAGGCGCCATTTATAGGCCTGATACCTACCAACTAGTAGAAGGAATGCGTATTGCTGATTTAATCAAAAAAGGAGAAGGTTTAAAGGAAGATGCTTTCGCTAATAGTGCGCAGTTATTTCGCTTAAAGCCTAATTTAATTAAGGAAATTGTAAATATAAATATTTCTAAAGCTTTGGCAGGAGATAAAACAGAGAATTTATTTTTACAAAGAGAAGATGAATTATTTATAAGTTCAATTTTAGATTTGCGCGACTCCTTTAATGTAAAAATAAATGGGGAAGTGCATTATCCCAATAAATATGCCTACTCGGATAGTATGACGCTGAAGGATTTAATTATACTAGCCGGAGGAATTACAAATGCAGCCAATAGCAAGGTTGAAATAGCAAGAATGTATATTCAGAATAGTGAAAAGGTAGAAAATAATATTATTGCCAATATTTTAACTACAGAGATAGACGCTAGCATGAACTTTAAACCTGGCTATAAAAATATTATTTTACAACCCTATGATGTAGTAAATATCACACGTAAAGTAGGGTATGCAGAATTACAAACAGTTAGTATTACTGGTCAAGTAAATTATGCTGGAAAATATTCGCTTATAAATAGAACAGAAAGAGTAAGTGATATTATAAAACGAGCAGGTGGTTTAATAAATAATGCCTTTCTAGAGGGCTCTTATATTAAAAGAGAAACTATTAAGGTAGATACCATTGCGCAGGTAATTAAAGACAGTTTGAAAAAAGCAGGGATTGAATCGGAATCCCCCATTAATCTTCAAACTATAGCATTGGAGCTTAAGGAAGTTTTAATAAATCCAGGTTCAAGTGCCGATTTGGTTTTAGAAGATAAGGATGAAATAATTATTCCAAAATTTGACAATAAAGTAACAATTAGAGGTGGTGTATTAAGACCCATTACTATTAGTTATCGAGAAGGTCTTACGGTGGGAGATTGTATAAGTGCTGCTGGGGGTGTGGCAGAAAATTCAAGACGGAACAAGGCCTATGTGATTTATTTCAATGGTAGGGCAAAGCGTACAAGGAGTTTTGGCTTGTTCAGATTTAATCCTAAAATTGAACCTGGTTCTCAGGTGGTTCTTCCAGAAGGCGAAATACGTAAAGACGCTTTAACAGCTACACTTCAGTTTACTACTGTACTTGCACAAATATTTGCAGCCTTAGCTACTGCTAAATTATTAAGTAAATAATTTGTAATTACTATGACTAATCAAAATATAGAAACGGCTAAGGATAATGATGAAATATCCTTAAAGGAATTAATTTTAAAAATTAAGGAATGGTATTTGTTTTTATTAACTAAAAGCAAATTAATTATAATAGTAGGATTGCTTGGGGGTCTAATAGGCTTTACATATGCTTATTTTCAAAAACCTATTTATAAGGCTGTATTAACTTTTGCCATGGAGGATGAAAAATCTGGCGGAGGTGGTGGACTAGGAGGTGCCCTAGGATTGGCTAGCCAATTTGGAATTGATTTAGGTTCAAGTGGAGGCGGTGCTTTTTCAGGGGCTAATTTAATTGAATTAATGAAAAGCAGAAAGATAGTAGAGAAAACATTTTTATCACCCATTCAAGTGCAAGGAAAAACGATGAGTTTGGTTGAATATTATTTGGAGTTTAATGAATTAAAGAAAAATTGGGATGAAAAGCCCTTATTAAAAAATTTGACTTTCCCAGTGGATGCTGATAGAACCAAATTCACTTTACAACAGGATTCCATTTTAAAGAATTTGGCTGCTAATTTAATTAAGACCAATTTGATCATTTCACAAAAAGATAAAAAAGTTAGCATATTAAGTATTGAGATGAATTCAACCAATGAATTCTTTGCAAAGATTTTTTGTGAGACCATTGCCAATGAGACTTCCGATTATTATGTTGAAATTAAGAGTAAGAAATCTAAATTGAATGTTGAAATATTACAACGCCAAGCAGACAGTATTCGCACTGAATTAAATAATGCCATGACCGGAGTGGCTGCTGCAACTGATAATGTATTTAATTTAAATATGGCACTTAATATCAAAAGAGTACCAGGAACAAGAAGGCAGGTAGATGTTCAAGCCAATACAGCCATTTTGACACAATTGGTTGGAAATTTAGAATTAGCAAAAGTTACATTAAGAAAAGAAACTCCCTTAATACAAGTGATAGACCGTCCTATTTTACCACTAGAAAAAGAGAAAGTAGGTAAATTAAAGTCGCTTATTTTAGGTGGCTTTTTAGCAGGCTTTTTAACTGTACTGTATTTAATATTTTCAAACTTGTATAAAAAAATAATAGCCTAGTTGAATTCTTTTTTAAAATTATAGTTCTTTAATATATTTTAATACAATCCCCCCGTTGTATGCATCAAATAAAAACAAATAGCATGTTTAAAAATTTTAGTATTGTACCAAAATTTTTCATTCTTTTATTAGACCTGGGGGCCACTCTTCTTGCCTTATTTATTGCCATTCTTATTCAGTACAATGTTTCCATGAAACTAGTTAATTGGAATAATATCTTGAATGCAATGGTTCTTATTACGCTTATCAATTCATTGGTATTTATTCTTACTAAATCCTATACGGGTATTGTAAGGTATACTGGTGTTCAAGATGCGTTAAGAATTCTCTTAGCCATTTCTGGCTCCTCTTTTCTAATTTTAGTTATTAATACATTGGCATTGGGTTATGGAAGTATACTTTCTTTAACTACTTTGGTCATTGTACTTTATACCATTTTCAGTTTTTTATTCTTAATTAGTTATCGCGTTTTAGTAAGGTATTTATTTTCCTATGCTAAAAACTATAAGATGAAGAAAAAGTCTGTGGTTATTTTTGGTGCTGCAGATACAGGAGTAGCTACCCAAAGAGTATTAGAAAATGATGGACAATCAAATATTCAGGTATTGGCTTTTATTGATGATGATAAGAAAAAAGGCAGTAAGAATTTAAATGGTGCACCTATTATAACTTTCAATGCATTTAAAGAATTAATTATCTTACAACCTATTGACGAATTAATTATTGCCAGCTATTCTATTCCTACCAAAAGAAAAAACGAGATAGTCGATTTTTGTTTAGACCACGATATTAAAGTTTTAAGTGTACCTCCCTATTCTAAATGGGCAGAAGGTAAATTTACTAGCAGACAATTACAGTCAATTAAAATTGAGGATTTATTAGAACGTGACCCTATTGTTATAAATAATAACCAAATTCGTGCACAAATTAAAGGTAAGCGCGTACTTGTAACAGGAGCTGCTGGTTCTATAGGCAGTGAAATTGTTCGTCAATTAATTCCTTATGCACCCGAGATGATTATTATGTGCGATCAAGCCGAAACACCACTGCACCATATTGAATTAGAATTACAAGAGCTTGGTATACGTGTTAATTGCGTTTCCTTTTTAGCAGACATAACGAATGAAAAAAGAATGGATGGTTTGTTTGATACTTTCAAGCCCCATTATGTATACCATGCTGCAGCGTACAAGCATGTGCCCATGATGGAGCTTTGCCCTACCGAAGCTGTTAGAAATAATGTAATTGGTTCAAAAATAGTAGCCGACCTAGCGATTAAATACCATGCTGAAAGGTTTGTGATGATTAGTACCGATAAAGCGGTTAACCCTACCAATGTAATGGGCGCAAGTAAACGCATGGCCGAAATTTATGTACAAGGCTTGTCTAACGAAAAAAATATTGCTACTAAATTTATCACCACGCGTTTTGGTAATGTACTAGGAAGTAATGGATCGGTGATTAATAGGTTTAAGGACCAAATAGAAAAAGGTGGGCCATTAACAGTTACACACCCAAATATCACCAGGTATTTTATGACTATTCCAGAAGCCTGCCAATTGGTACTAGAAGCAGGCAGTATGGGCAATGGGGGTGAGATATTTGTATTTGATATGGGCCAACCGGTCGCTATTGCTGAATTAGCTAAGAAAATGATTAGGTTATATGGTATGATTCCTAATATTGACATTAACATTACTTATAGCGGTTTAAGACCAGGCGAAAAATTATATGAAGAGCTCTTAAACGACGCCGAAAACACTTTGGCCACTTACCATGATAAAATACTCATTGCTAAAGTGAGGGAAGTGGCACTTGAAAGCATTAATGAAAACTTTAATGATCTTAGATTATTAGTGACTTCAGCTTCAAAAGTTTCCAATGAAATGGAACTCGTAGGTAAAATGAAGGAGCTAGTCCCTGAATTTATCAGTAATAATAGCATTTTTGAAAGATTAGACCCTAGCCTTGAAACTAAGATATTGGATATGACGGGGGGGGGTAGAGATTTCTAAGGCAAACTAGTGTTTGAATTTAATTTTGTTTTATACTCGATAAATCTTATTTTCACTACTCAATATTATATCATTATATAATATTGAATTGAGTATTTTTAATCTTTCATGTGACTCAGAATGGCGGAGCCGTCTTATAACTAATTGAGTTAATCATCTACCCCAATGATATTAGATAAAATTTTTACTGGAAAAATTAGAGTGCAACTACTTACTAAATTGCTACTCAACCCTGCTAGTACTGTGTATTTGCGCGGCTTAGAGCGTGATTTAGGTGTAAGTAGCAATACCGTACGTTTGGAACTAAATAAGTTATCGGATATGCAACTCATACAGGAGCATACCGAAACTATTAATACAAAAACCAAACATTATACGGTTAATACCAAGCACACCATGTTTAAATCTTTGAGGGGCGTGATTTTACAGCATGTAGGTTTGGATCAAATAATTGAAAATGTATTGGATAAATTAGGCAATGTGGACGAAGTGTATTTAACCGGCGAACTTGCATTAGGGAAAAATAGCCCCTTTATAGATTTAGTTTTGGTGGGCGATATAGACAAGGCTTATTTATACAATCTTATAGAAAAAGCTGAAACTTTAATAGATAAAAAAATACGTGTAGGCCTGTATTTACCTCAAGAATTTACAGAGGATAAGTTGAAAGATGTGGGGGTTTTTATGAGATTGATGTAGTGTAGTAGAATATTTTATGCAAATAAAAGAAACAAAAAAACCAGTTGAATTATTGTCCAAGCATTTGTTTTGGGACACGCCAATAAATACTATTGACCTAGAAAAAAACAAAGATTTTATAGTTCAACGAGTATTGGAATATGGCCTAATGAATGATTGGAATTTAATCACAAAATGGTTCGGCATAAATGCTATTGGATCAATAGCAACTCAGTTTAGGTCATTAGACCCAAGGGCATTAGCATTCTTGGTTAACATTACAGGACTCCCTATAAATAATTTCAGATGTTACACTACGAAACAGTTGACGAATCCACACTGGGATTATTAAAACAGCTTCAAGCCTTAGGCATATTAAGTGAAATGAGACTAGTTGGGGGTACTTCTTTAGCGCTTCAAATTGGACATCGAAAATCCATTGATATCGATTTGTTTGGAAATTTATCATGTGATTATGATAGCTTGATTGATGAATTAAAAACTTTAGGTGAAGTTGTCCCATTAAAAAACTCAAAAAATATTCATAGTCTCTTAATCAATGAGATTAAGGTTGATATAGTAAATTATAAATACAAGTGGTTGTCTAATAAAATATCAGCTGATAATTTATGTTTAGCAACTATTCATGATATTGCAGCTATGAAACTAAATGCAATAATTGGAAGAGGAAGTAAAAAAGATTTTATAGACTTGTTTTTTATATTGAAAGACTATTCCCTTGCAACAATAATGGGATTTTATACAAAGAAATATATTGATGGTTCTGCATTCTTAGTACTTAAGAGCCTTATTTATTTTGAAGATGCCGAAAAAGAAGAGATGCCTTTTATGTTTAATAATATTACTTGGCAAACAGTAAAAGACAATATCAAAAAAGCCCATGCAAGTTATATGACAGAGAATGAATTACTAAGTGAGTAGTGTGATTAAAAATAGTGATATAGGATTAGTGTGGTCCATTGGACCGATTGCTACTAACGGTAAGGTATAAATAGAAGTTTAGATTTAAATCAAACACGATAATTGTTTGATTTTTTGTTAATAGGATCCAATTATTTTAAATAAACAATATTCGGTGCGCAATAATGTGCGTAAGAATTAAAAAAATAAATTTAAATTCATGATTAGTTCAATTCTTAAAAAAATAAAAAATATTATAATAAGTAGTGCACTTAATTATAAAAATTCTGACTTGTATTTTATAAAAATTTCAAATTTAATTTTTAAAATTACAAAAAAAGAGCACAGATTTCAGTTATCAAATCTTGGCGATAATCTTCCAAAGTATTTTGTTTTTGATTTAAAAGATAGTAGTAAAAAACTCTTTGGGTATAGAAAACAAGGATTTATGGCATTTGGGGATGGAATTAAAAAAAGAGGTGAACACATAGGTTTAGAGTATATGTTAGATAAGATTAATTTTGAAAATAATGATAATGTAATAGATATTGGAGCTAATACAGGAGACTTGAAGATTTATTTTGACAATAAAAATATTGAGGTTGATTATTATGGTTTTGAGCCAGGATTAATTGAATATGAATGTCTAAAAATTAATAACAAAAAGTCAAATGTTTTTCAAATAGCATTAGGAGATAATAATTCAATAGCTGAATTTTATTATAAACCAGAATTTGGAGATTCTTCACTTGTTGAAATGGAAGGGTATTCAAAAAAATATCAAGTACAAGTAATGAAACTTTCTGATTTTTTTCAAAAAAATAAACTTGATAATAAAATAATAAAATTAATAAAACTTGAAGCAGAAGGTTTTGAACCAGAAATATTATATGGACTTGGCTCTTACATTCAACAAGTTAAATATATTTCTGCTGACTTAGGATTTGAAAGAGGAATAAATCAGGATACAACTGCACCTCAAGTTCTAAACTATTTATTAAGTAAAGGGTTCGAAATTATTGAAATAAATGGAAGTAGGTTTGTTTTTTTATTAAAGAATAAAACAGTTCTATAAATATAAAATTATGAAAATAGCAGTAGTAGGCACAGGCTATGTTGGATTAGTAACAGGAACTTGTTTTGCAGAAACAGGTAACAAAGTTACTTGCGTGGATATTGATAAAGCTAAAGTAGATAAATTAAGTGCTGGTCAAATTACCATTTTCGAACCAGGATTAGAGAAAATATTTTTAAGAAATATCAAAGAGAGTCGTTTAAAATTCACAACTCAATTAGAAGAAGCTGTTGAGGATTCAGAGATTATATTTTTAGCATTGCCAACCCCTCCGGGTGCGGATGGCAGCGCGGATTTAAAATATGTACTGGGTGTAGCAGATCATTTAGGAAAAATTTTAAAAGGCTATAAAGTAATCGTCAATAAGAGCACTGTGCCAGTAGGTACAGCGGATAAAGTAAATGAAGCGATTGCAAAAAATTATAAAGGTGAATATGATGTGGTAAGCAACCCAGAGTTTTTAAGAGAGGGCGTTGCGGTGGATGATTTTATGAAACCAGACCGTGTTGTGGTAGGTACAAGATCGGAGAGAGCTAAAAAATTAATGAGTGATTTATACGCACCATTTGTAAGACAGGGTAATCCAGTGATTTTTATGGATGAGCGTAGTTCGGAGTTAACGAAGTACGCAGCAAATTCATTTTTAGCAACTAAGATTTCATTTATGAACGAGATCGCACAATTGTGTGAGCGCATGGGAGCGGACGTGGATATGGTGAGAAGAGGCATTGGATCGGATGACAGAATCGGCAAACGTTTTTTATTCCCAGGCATTGGTTATGGCGGATCTTGTTTCCCAAAAGATGTACAAGCATTGGTTCAATCGTCAAGTGAAGTGAAATATAAGTTTGAGATATTAAAAGCCGTTGAAAAAGTAAACGCTTTACAAAAATTACATTTGGTTCAAAAGATTAAAGCATATTATAAAAACGATTTACAAGGCAAGCATTTTGCATTATGGGGATTGGCGTTTAAACCTAATACCGATGATATTAGAGAAGCACCCGCATTGGCAATCATTGATGCCTTAACATCAGCAGGCGCCACGGTTACAGCTTATGACCCTGAAGCGATGCCCAATGTAAAAGCACAAATAAAAGATAAAATCAAGTTTGCTGAAAATCAATACCAGGCTTTAGAAGGTGCAGCTGCCTTGATTATTGCTACCGAGTGGAGTGAGTTTAGAACACCTGATTTTGAGCAAATGGATCAGCAATTAAATAGCAACAAAATTATCTTTGACGGAAGAAACTTATTTGATGTAAACAAGATGAAGGAGTTGGGCTATCATTATGAAAGTATTGGTAGAGCAAACGCTTAAAAACAAATCATGAGTCAAAAAAGAATATTAATTACAGGAGCAGCCGGATTTTTAGGATCGCATTTAAGTGATCGCTTTATTAATGAAGGTTACTATGTAATTGCGATGGATAATTTAATTACGGGTGACTTGCAAAATATTGCACACTTAAGATCCAATCCTAATTTTGAGTTTATACATCATGATGTAACCAAGTATATTGAGATAGAAGGAACACTTGATTATATTTTACATTTTGCATCCCCAGCAAGCCCCATAGATTATTTAAAAATCCCCATCCAAACCTTAAAAGTGGGAGCAATGGGGACACATAATTGTTTGGGATTGGCTAAAGCGAAAGGAGCAAGAATTTTAGTGGCAAGTACGAGTGAAGTGTATGGGGATCCATTGGTACATCCTCAAACCGAGGAGTACTGGGGTAATGTAAACCCGGTGGGGCCTAGAGGCGTGTATGATGAAGCAAAGCGATATATGGAAAGCATTACAATGGCTTACCATACTTTCCATCATGTTGAAACAAGAATCATCAGAATCTTTAATACTTATGGTCCAAGAATGCGCCTGAATGATGGAAGAGCATTGCCTGCATTTATTGGACAAGCATTAAGAGGAGAGGATATGACGGTATTTGGTGATGGTTCACAAACAAGAAGCTTTTGCTATGTGGATGATTTAGTGGAAGGCATTTATAGATTATTATTAAGCGACTACGCAAGTCCTGTGAATATTGGTAACCCGAATGAAATTAGCTTAAAGGATTTTGCCGAGGAGGTATTGAAGTTAACGGGCTCTACTGTAAAAATTGTTTACAAGGATTTACCAGTAGACGATCCAAAGCAAAGACAGCCAGATATTACGAAAGCAAAAACCATTTTAGGATGGCAGCCCAAAGTAGGTCGTGCCGAAGGTTTAAAAAGAACTTACGATTACTTTAAGGCATTGCCTTCAAGTGAGTGGACTAAAGCACCTAAAGAATTTATATCAAAATAAATATAATAATATGAGAAAAAAATTAATAGTTACAGGGTCAATGGGTTTAATTGGATCAGAAGTAGCAGAGTATTTTTTAGAAAAAGGTTGGGATGTTTATGGTATTGATAATAATCAAAGAGCAATCTTTTTTGGCTTGCAAGGTGACAACTCTTTAAATAAGGATCGTTTAGCTAAGTTTGGAGCTAGCTATAAATTATACACAAATATAGATATTAGAGATAGGGAATCAATTTTGAAAATTATTCCAGAAATTAAGCCTGATGCAATAGTACATACTGCAGCACAACCTAGTCATGATAGAGCAGCTTCAATTCCATTTGAAGATTTTGATACAAATGCGGTAGGAACATTCAACTTATTAG